>JACCDP010156863.1_pt1 | contig 18324 bp, 21 predicted proteins | sample 7445841 | NCBI WGS metagenome assembly JACCDP01 (sample SAMN15323441, study PRJNA562643) | freshwater metagenome | isolation source: river surface water | place: USA:Blue River Watershed | collected 2017-08-17
AGTGGAAGGAACATTCATTTTCCAGTAGTCACACCAAGCCGATGTCCAGTTGCACAATACTTCGTCAATATCAAGTGCAATTTTCTTCGGAGTCAAATAAGTGTGCGGACGATCATCTCCCTCTGGATAAATCTTGTAGAACTCAGTCAGGAAGGCAGCGTTACACATTAAATGAGCAGAGTGAAGTTGACCATCATCCGGATCATAATCTTCTCCTTGCTTGATAGCATTTAAGTGACGTTCTGCCGACGCAATAACCGTTGACCATGCTTGGCCTTTACGCCAATTATCGGGACTGTACTTAATAGCCCCAGCCGTTAACACTTTTGCATATTGTTCCTGTGCGAACGCAGGTACAAGATCATGTCTTGTTTTGTTGTTATTATATCTAATTCCTTTATGTTCTTTCATTGTAGTGCGTTTAATACATCCCAAAATTTTATCGGGAGATGAATATTGTTAACTGTAACTGCGTCTTTGAAGAGAGGTGCAATTTGTTCAGGAACATAACCCGCAAGACCACATCCAATAGAAGACACCTTAAATACCTTATCAGGGTTCAATTTGGCGTACTCAACAAAAACCTTGATGTAAGTTTTTATATGATCAATCGGCAGCGTTCGTATGTCCCGTGCCTTAGTTGGGATCATATAACATTGACCAGTCGGCCCATGTCCAACCCCATACTCTGCGCCAAAGTTTTCCGTACAGTATTTCGCAAAACCAGCGCCGTGAATTCCGGCCGTGTTACTGCCACAGACAGCCACTTCGTGCGGGTACAATTCAGTTATCGGTTCGTAACAAATTCTGTTAGTCATAATGAGTTTTGTTTTTTTCAATCTACGATTGAACAATATGCTCTCCTTCGATTGTTTCCCAAAATAATCTTCTTATTTGTACAATGTCACGAATGTTCAAGTTGTACCAACCAACGACATCTGTTTGATTGAACTGCTCAACATTTCCGTTATCAAGTTCTTCTATTTTTTTATCCACAAAGTAGTTGGCAAGATAATTTGCAACAAAATGAGGAGCCTCGTCGGTCTCGCCCAAGCATATAGCACTAACTACGATTATATCATATTTTTTTCGATACAGTTCCAAAGTCTTTTCCAAAGACATACAACTTCCGATGCTGCATAGTTCGGTGTATTCGTCATAGAACACATAAACCCACGAATAGTGAGACTTGTGATCATCCAAATCAATTGGATACACATCGTGTGCATACTGATCCGACAACCAGTAAAATTTCTTGTCCAAAACCATTATTTTGTTTTTAATCAACGAGTTTGCAAATGATACCTTCGTGATCGGCCAGAATGCGCTCAGGTTGGCCTCCAAACGAGTGACGAGGCGGATGACCTATGTAGCATACCTTTTCCAACTGCCCTATCTTAAACAATTCATTTACAGCCCTAAATACATTCCTGCTCGCTTGGCCGTAATCGTCAAAGATAAAATAGACAGGAAGCAATTCATCTCCTTCAAAATTAGTCATGCGCTCGAAACACAATGCCCGGCTGAAATCCGACATGACTTGATCAAACTCGTGTCCGGCATCAATGAAATGGACATTAACGGGCTTGTGCGAGAACAGTTCATCGAGCGGAGCGCCGTACAGGTTTAGAGCCTTGTATTCGATGTTGTCTCGATCGACATTCAAAGCCATGGCCTGATCAAAATGGTTTGGGAGATTGATAGTGTACACCATATCAAACAGATAACTCAGAACTCTGGTTGTCTGTCCCTTGTGGGTGCCGTATTCAACCGCCCTGTAATGCTTTGATTCCGGAATAGACTTGAAGAAGTTCCAAACGTCTTCTTTAAACTTCTTGGAAGTAGTTGAAAGATTTTCATACTTGTCTTCTCTTATTTCTATCAGAATCTCTTCAATAGTTTTCATAGATGAAATTTGTGGGGCCGGATTTTTCCAGCCCCTTTTGGTTTGTTTATAGTCCGAGATGAGTTTTTACGATGTTGTAGTTGTACAAGAAATTTTTGTTTGGATCAACTGGAAGTTCAAGTGCAACGCCAAGCCGGATCAGTGTGGCCTTCTTAACGGCAAATAATTCCGACGTAGATTTAAACAAAACGGTTGACACTGTTTTCCAGTCAAGATTCGATGGAGCCGGAGGAACTTCCTTATCAGAAACTTTAATCTCCTCAATACACCAAAAGTCATCACACTCGTTTTTGTTGAGAGCAAAGGAATACGGCATCCAAAATTTGCCACCGATTCCCCAGTTCTCTCCCCATGAGTTTTGAATGAGGAATGCTTTTTTAGCATCGTCGTAACCAATGCAAAGAATAGCATGACCCCCAAGCAACTCTTCTCCGGGTTTTGGAATTGGCATTACTACCGTATTTTCGACCCAAGAGCCATAAAAAGAAGAATACACATTGAAGCCGAATGCAACAGCGGCTCCGGACAACAATGTCTCCTTGATTGCCTGTTCCGTTTGATCCACCGCAGCATATTTGAATGCAATGTTCTTCAATCCATTCTCGTATGCCTTCTTCGTAGGTTCATCAGCAAATTTGCCGACGTTGTATTTCCAGTCAACTTCGTTCGCCAATCCGAATTTATTCAGAGATTTGAACCCATCTCGAATATAGGCTCCGGAGTCTTCCTTCTCCCAACCTTGCATTTTGCGCGCATTGTAATACACGAACAGCCTCGATGGCTCAAAGTCAAAGTTGTCAAACTTCTGGGCCGATTCGTACCGATATGCTGCGCAGGCAGAATTTGCAACGCATGAACCAATACTTCCCTGATCATAAACTGGAATTTGCAAATCCAGCTCAAAAGAAGATGGAAGTTTTTTGGGTGCAAGAAGTTTCCTGACCGATTTCAAGTCCCGCTCATCCTTTGGCTGGCGTTTCCAGTTTAAAATCCGTTGATTACTCATTTTTCATTTCCTCATTTTTTGTTTTTCACAAAGATAATATATTGACAAGCATCATGCAATACTAAGATTGTTAATGGCGTGTTAATCAAAAAGAGCAGAATAAGTTTTTTGTATCCACAAATCGGATTGCAACTTGCCGCCCGGGATAGCGTTGAAGTGATACACTGCCGGAATATTTAGGTATAACATTCGATCATCCAAAATATTCTTTCGGACAAGGTCTTGCATATTGTATCTCGGAGACAATAGTTTGAGAGGAATATCAAGTTCTCTAATAAACAAATTCATCAACGGCTGATCCGTGCCAACGCCATAGGTTCGTTGACAGTGTTGAACCTTGGCTCTGTTCGACCAATAAAAGTTTGTCAAACTCTCGTGAAGGCCAATGTACTTTTTATTAGTTACCATGAACCCACAGTTGATATAGTTCCAAATGTCGAACTGTTTCTTAAAGTATTCCTTAAATTCGTATTGATAATTTTCAATACTCCGGATGACCCAGTCGTAGTCTCCATCATTGTGAACGGCTGCAAATTTACCCTCAGTTTCTAAAAAAAAGTTAGGGCAATTCGGGTGAACTATCGTATCCGCATCAACCAAACACAACTGTTCGTCATCTTGTAAATCAAGCAGATTCGGCCAATAGTGTCTGAAATAAATAGGACTCATTTCATTCGGATCAAACAACGGCTCATCTAAAACCAAGCATTCGGCTTCGTTCTTGTCACACCATCTTTTCCACGAATCAATACTGAGACTGTACGCAGTGTTGCGATCAACATTCGTTCCCTTGATATTAGTAAGTAATACCTTATTCATAATCAATCTACAAAGGTTCGATTGCATTTATAACAACCACTGTTGGCCAAACCTTTGCGGGCATCTTCCTCAGTGATGTATTCGAATTGATCAGCTCGGCATGAATCACAGTAACGAGGATACAAGAATCCGCTCCAAGGCTGTTTCATATATTCACGATACATCTGATACTTTTCATCCGCTGTCGGAAAAACCAAGTGGACTTCTTTTATAAACCGGATAACATCACCCTTGGGTTCGTATCCAATTTCTCGAAGCGGAGCAATATTGGCACAGGTGATGTCTCTACCACGATACCCATGCTGATTATATAAAATCCTGTATTTGTTGAATACAGAATTTTCATTGTCATCATGTTTAGGACGTGCATACAATTCTGCGATGTCTTTAATCGAGATTGGGTTATCTGAACCTACGTCAAAAATGCGAAACCCTTCTACATTCAGCATCAGGAGGTTGGCATCAATTACATCCTGAACATACGTGAAGTCTCTCTTCTGCGAACCGTCGCCAATGACAGGTATAGGCATCCTGCGCAACCTCGCGGTCTTAAACTTTTCCATGACTGTGGCGTATGATCCTCCGGCCATCCGAGGGCCGTACACATTGAAATACCGAAGGCACTGGACATCCAGACCTTTAATATTCGCGTACATTTCACACATCTCTTCACCGATAACCTTACTGTGTGCATAGGGATTGTCCGGCTGTTCTACCGAGGAGCTGGATGAAAAAACTAATTTTATCCCTCTCTTTGAACAAAACTCCAACACATCAATCGTTGACATCAGATTGTTCTTGTAGTATCGCCCGGGATCGTCCAATGATGCAGGAATCCGCGCAGTTGCAGCAAAGTGAAACAGTACCGATGCTCCTTCAAAATCAGAACCATATTTGTCAGAAGAATGAGAAAACAAATCCGAATCAAAAGCCTCTCCCAAACGCCAAGGGCGACATTTTAGTTTTTCATTTTCATAATTTCCGGTTGAAAAATCATCAATGGCGATGACTTTCCATCCATCATTAATCAGGCGGTCAACCATGTGTCCGCCAATGAATCCGGCGGCTCCTGTGACAATTGCTTTTTTCATTGATAACATTGTTTATTAGTATAATCGTATGTTTCGCGCATGATGCGTACCCGATCCTCAATTGCAAATCCGGTGAAGTGCCAAAGCCACGCATAACGCATGAAGTAGGGCTGAGCATCCTGTTTCAGTTGCCAGTTGTTTCCAAACATATTTTTTTTATGAATGGAAATCAAGTTCCAACTTGGTTGCAAAAGTTCAACCTTGGTGTGCTTCTGAATGAAGTAATTCAGAAGTGTCTGTTCTCGACCTCCGCCTTTGATTTTCTCAATCTCTGTCTTATTTTCAAGATAGAAATCAAGTAACTTCTCAAAAATATGGAGTTGGTCGTTGCACATAAAGAGAACTCCGGCATTGACATACTTGAATATATCAATCTCGGTCTCCGGAAAAAAATGTTTCCGGTCGTGAATTGAACTAAGCAACCAATTCAAATCGCAATGATCCAGTACCCCATATATCTTGTCGGGTTGAATTAACTCAAAGATGTTGGGAGCATCCCAGCGGATCATGGTATCGCAATCCACGATTCCGATTCTCTCATATCCGCTTGCTTTGATGTAAACAAGTTCTTTGTTCCAAATCGGGTATGTAAACCGAGGATCGGGTTCTGTGTTTATAATCAAGTCAATACCGTGCCTTGAACAGTAATGTTCCCATGTGGCAATGGAATATTGAGCGTAATCCCGAACATCAATTTTTGAGGAAGTTGTCGGAATATTGACCATATATATACAGTTACTACTCATTACTGCCATTTATAGGGTTTGTACCCGTAAGTCTTCTCAAAGACTCCGTTCAGCGGCAGAAACCAGTTGTTCTCTCGAACGATTCTCGCTCTCTCCTCCCATGTTTGGGTTGATAACCAGCGAGTTTCTCCGTTGATTGTCTTTGGCAACCACAGGAACTTAGTCACAGTTCTTGACTTGAAATTCGGTTGGTCGTATTGAACTTTTTTCATGTTTTGAATTTTGGTACAAAGATAAGACGAACTTTTTAGTATTGCAAATTATTTTTTCAAATCCCAAGTCCTTCTTTTAATATTTTTATCTTGCCAAGCCCTGCCCACATCCTTGAATCTGTCTATAAGTTTTAATGAACTCACGTGATGTTGTTTAGAATATTTGTTATCCCTCGGACAACACACTCTTTCTGGGTTTGAATATAACTCGCCGTTTTCTATATAAAATTTATCTCTCATCTTAGCGTATTCGTAAGAATTTTCCGGATTATTAATTGAATCAAACATTAACGAAAAAGACTGATTTCCCCACAAGGAAGGATTGAATGAAATTGCATCAACTTCACGCTTCACCAGTCCAACATAAGACTTATCACCTTTCAATTCGGCCATGTCATTCTGCAAATTGTATTTGTCGGACTTTGGCATCCAGTCATCTTCTAAATAAAAAAATACAGATTTTGGACTTCTAAGTTCATTTGCAAGATTCATTGCATATTTAGAAGAATCCCAATGGTGTTTTAGCGTACCACCGGAGTCAAATGTTTTTATATGCACACGTTCGGGAGGTATTATTGACTTAAAATAATTGACACTTTCGTCCAAACTATCAAAAATTTGATTAATAGTAATAATCCATTCATAATTCATATCCCCAATATATTTTAGATATTTGGGAAATACTTCTTGATGTAGTTTCGGTCTGTCAACAGCAGTTGTCATAATAATTACATCGACATTCATTTGTTTTTCACCCAGTTTGGATGTGATTGAATATGCACAGGATGCAAGGTTGTTATGAATTTGGCGTACCTTCCATCATCATTTCGTGTAGGTCTCAGAACGACTCGGTCATACGGCTCAGCAGTTTCATCTAAACGATAACCATTCTCCACATATATATTACTCAACCTTCGTATTTCCTGTAAGCCCTTTTCAAAGTCTTTCCAGTATTGTGGATCACTCCGATGTATGAGTTCGTATCTAAGTTCTTTGTATTCGTCACTCACAAACCAGCAGTAATGTCGAATGAAGAATAACTCTTTATCAATCGGCTTCAACTTTGGATATTGCTGTGACATGAACCCATCCATCGCGGCAAGATACTTCGGCTTGCTATCAAAACAGTACGCAAGTCTTCTGTACTTAGGTTGCCGGATATTAATTGCTTCTGTATAATACTGGGTTTCCAAAAAATCTACCCACTGACAGGACAAACCTTCTCCGGGTTTGAGTTTAGATATCTCTCTATCAATAGCTGCTTTATCGCCCTCGTAAAAAAACGCATCTGGTTCCAGTGGAAATATTATATCCCCTTCTCCAAATAACTCACCTTCTGGGCATATTGCTTGCTGGAAACACTGGTTGGCATCCTTGTCTCGATACGTCATAATCCTAAGATCAATGCGCGGTATATCTCGATTTCCGGCATAACGGTCATTTAACTTGTCAACAATAAAGTCAGACAAATCTTCCAAATCAAACCCTGCTTGCGGATATTGAGAATGACACCACTTCTTTCGAAACTCGTCATCTATATTCCCTTTGTTCTCAGGGCCAGCAGGCATCAAACCTTCTGCAATAGCAATTATATCAGGTTCAAGTACATCAATCCAGTTCTGAATTGCGTATTTTAAGAGGTGATAGGATGCAAATGATGGAGTGACTATTACTCGCCTGCGTCTTCCTGCGGTTGTTCTGTTTTCCATTTTTTTCTTTTTATAGCAACGCCGATACCAGCCCAATCTTCGTTCGCATTAAATTCGATGAAGTGAAAATCGTTTGTTTTTTTCGAAAGTTCTTTCCAAAATTTCGCTACGTGAACATTCCGTTCTCGGTGTCTCTCAGTATCATTGATGTCGTGGAACACTATTAGTCCGCCCTCCCTAACCAACTCGGAGTACATTTCAAAGTCTTGTTTAACACCTTCATAAGAGTGATCTCCATCAATAAACAGGAAATCGAGTAAATTCGTTTCAGAGGAGTCGTCGGGACATAATATTTTAAAGACTCTTATCTTGGTAATATCATCGTGACTGTCTCCTCGAATAAAATGACAATTCGGATACCTCTCATAAAACCAAACATCTCTGTCGTCCATATATTCGTCAGGGATTCCACCGTGAATACCGCCATCGGACATATCTACGGAAATATTAACACCGGAATTCTTGTTAAGTTCATTCCAAATGTAAAACGTGCCTCCGTATTTTGTACCAATTTCAAGTACGTTGTATTTGATTCCGGAATCAACAAACAATGCCAATTCTCTATGCTTGTAGAAGAAAGTGGCAAAGTCGGTTATTTCAGACTTGACCTGTGGCATATACAACTTATACGCCTCTTCAATTATCTTTTCAATATTCATTTTATCTGTCTTTTTTTAAAATGGTTAGCCCGCATCCTATGTTATCAAAGTATTCGATAAACCATCCCGGGTTGTCAATAATAAACTTGTTGATAATCGGATTCAATTCGTGCCCAAACAATTTGGTGTCGTGAAATCCCAAGTATGTTGTCACTGAATTTCCGTGTACATTTAGTTCTTGTTGTAAATGCTTTCCCGTATGCAGCGAATCAATAAACAGAAAATCTATTCTTGGAAATTTAATTTCCAAACTGGAACATTCGTATGTGAAGAAGTTTTTTTCTTCCTTCTCCGCCAGTTTTACTGCATGATCCAGCCAAATGTTTCTGCTCAATTCTCTGTGAGCCTTTATCGGATTTTTGTGAAAGTCAACATCAACGCTGTGTACTTCTCTACACTTGGAATGTAAAAATGCAAACGTAGAATTAACCTGATTAACTCCGAATTCTACTACGACCTCAGATTGATCTGCGTAATATTTAAGAATCTCCATGTAAGGAGCAATCCATTGTATAGAGTTCTTGCCCTTCTGATCCTCTGGGTTCGATTTGATAAACGCATAGTGTTCTTCTATCGTATCAAATAGGCCATATTTTTCTTTTAAATTCATGCGTTACTGGAATTGTTTGTAAAGTCCGTTGGTCAATTCAAAATCAAACTTCTTTACATCTCGGGGAGCCTGAACCTTGGCCCATTCCCACATCTTTTTCAATCCCTCTCGTATTCCTGTCTGACATCTCAGGCCAAGTCGTGCGGCGGCCAAGTCGTGATTGCTATACGCATTACTTGCCTCGTGAATTCCCGGGTAAAACTTGTACTCTATCGGTTTATCGGACACCTGTTCCAGTACCTGCGCCACTTCCATCAACGTCATCTCTAAATCTGAACCGATGTTAAAGGTTTCATATAAAGTATCCTCGTCTTCTCCACACAACAGGAGCGGAAGCATTATATCATCCACGTATGTAAACGCTCTTCTCTGTAAGCCTTCTCCGTATATAGATATGGGTTCGTTGTTCAAAATCTGCCGCATCCATATTCCTAATACATTTCTATACTTGTCCCAAATATTTTGCTTAGGGCCATACACGCTATGAGGTCTCACAATAGTCCATTTCAGTCCGTGTTGAACCCTTGCACAATGCAAGTCCATTTCCACAGCATACTTTCCAATTCCGTATGGATCAATCGGAACAGGTGTCTGAGATTCTACAAATGGCGTCTCGTTGTTGCCATACACTGCCATGGACGAAAAGAATACCAGCCTGTCAACATTGTATTTGATACAATAATTTATTACGTTTGCCGAGTTAACTATGTTACTGGTATAGTAAAACTTTCGCATAAACGGAGATGCGGATTCGGCGGCAATGGCGGCCATGTGATATACGATCCTCACGTTGTACTTCTCAAAAATATCTGTCAGGTCGGAACCTACGTCTCTGATATATTTCTCGCAGCCATCTGCAAAAAAGGATTCGTCTGATCCGGACAAGTCGTCAAGAGCGATTACATGGTATTCAGTATTTTTTACAAGATACTCGCAGAAATTTGATCCGATACATCCGGCGGCACCAGTAACTAAAATAGAAGGTTTCATCAGTAAATTTCTTTTAATAATGTGTCAATTTTGTTTTTGTTTTGGGCACGGCCTTCGTTGCTCTTTCGAGTCAGTTTCTCATTATGCAGTATAACGTCAAAATTTGGCTCAGAAGAGTTTATCTCTGTAAGTCTCGCTCTATCCCCTTCCCCAATTCTTATGTCGTTAGAAACCAATTCTTCTATCTGTTCAGCGATGTCATCAAACTTAAAGGTACGCTTTTCTCCTTTAAAGTCATACGATCCAACGCTTAACATTTCAATGAACAAATCGTTTAACTTAAACTTGATTTCTTCAATAATTTCTTCTTGATGAAGAACGAGTTCTGAATTTCCGTCCTTTTGGAAGAAGTACCATTTAATTCTCTCGGTAATAAGCCTGTCTAAATAAGCAGAAAAAGTGTCAATGTTTGTTATTCTCATAATTGTTCTTGTTTTATATAAGGAATAAATGTCCAATACGGAGGGAATCCCATCATTTCTCCAACAAACTCTGGGTTCAGTTGGGAAGTTGTGCCAGCTAATTCCTTTGCTATTTTCGCAATTGAATCTTGATTCCTACTGCCCGTGTTTTTCTCCGGGCTGTCTGATGCCATTGGTGTTGGTGTTGGTAATATTCCCATACCAGCCAACCTACCAAGATTCAAACTATGAGAATTCCCTGCGGCTGTAACTCTTCGACCATTCTCGGTCACTTCACATTTAGATGTCGGTTCTTGTGTTGTCGGTGTCGGTAGTAGTCCGGACTTCGCCATCTGGGTTAGACATATACCGTACCGTTGACCCGTTTTTAGCGAAACATTTTTCCCGTCCGTTAGCACACGGTTGGATTCTTGGGCCTTTATAGTGGGTAACAAACCCGGCCATCTTTCCTCTACAAAACCCGTTACAATTTCCTGCGCCAATGTTCCGCTGTTGCCCATCTTTTGTTCCTTCTTGCTCAGGTTGTCCGCATAGGCATCCGCTGCGCATGGTGTTTTCAGAAGTCCCCATTCTGTTGATAAAGGCTTTAAAGATTCCATTTTATCTTTGGAAAGAATAAACTCGGATGGAGTAGGTACTCTGTTTATACCCTGTTCTTTTTGTAAAAACTTTTCCGACCTTGGTTTTTCATTCGCTCTCGGAGTTCCGAGAAATAAATCACTGCTGTCATCAACATTTTGAACTTTTCTTTTGGTGTTAACCGCTAACGAATTATATCCTCGATTCATCAAAACTTTCTGAGACCATTGAACCGGATACCTTCGTGTCCAACTATCAGAGGAAATAAGTTCGTTTAAAAACCAAGATTTCCAATTATTGTTATTTGGAAGAACACTTTCATATTTATTCATAACTTTGAACAGCTCAAAAACAACTTGCGGAACAATAGCATTTCCATAAGCCTTGATACTGCCATTTCTCCATTTTGCAACACTTATATTTAAAACATCGTTTGGTATTTCTCCGGTTTCAAAAGTAGGATAGTTTGATGGAAATTTGTTCCAATTTATTCTTGGAAAATCATCATTTCCATCAAAACTATAACCATCAATATCAGACGAACCTGTATAATCATTACGCTTTGCCACAAACCAAACTCGGTCTCGGCGGTGTGGTGCATCCACGGCGACTGCGGGTATCATAAAAACAATTGGATCATATCCAGAATTTTCCAAATCAGTACATACTTCATCAAATACTATTCCACCGTTCCAAGTTAAGAGACCCCTCACATTTTCTCCGACTATCCAATTTGGTTTTACCTCATTTATGACCCGACACATTTCCGGCCACAAATGACGTTCATCTTGTTTACCCAGTCTCTTCCCAGCGGCAGAATACGGTTGACAGGGAAACCCACCAGTAATTACATGAATCTGATTTTCAAACTCTTTAAAATCTGATTTTTTAATATCTGAAAACTGCTTTGCGCGTGGCCAATAATATTTTAATATTTCTTGACAATAAGATTCCCATTCACACCAAGCGGCTGTTTCCCATCCAGCCCATTCGGATGCAATGTCAAAGCCTCCGATTCCGGAAAAAAGGCTAATTTGCTTGAATTTTTTTTTCATAATGTTGTGTAACCCGGTAAGTTTGAAATCCAATGATGGGTGTGTTCAACCAGTTTATACGGATTGTATGCCTCTGTGTAAGCGGCCCGCATATTGTTTGTAAAATATTCTTGTTTGCTTTTGAAGTCAGATAAAATAACATCTATCTTTTCTTCAAGGTCAGAGAAGTCCCATGCGCAGGAAGCATAGGTTTCGTCCGAATAAACATTTGGTACTGTTTCGATATGAGACATATCCGGCTTGACAAGAACCGATCCGAACATGACCGCTTCAAGGTCTCTCGGTGCTATCTCCCCATAACCAAACGGAGCAATAACTATTCTGCTCTTCCTCATTATATCATAATACTGATCTATCGGAAGGTGTTTCCCTGCATCCAGCATTTTAACCTTTATATTCTTCGGAAGATTGTTCAGGACATCTATACATTTTTTCCTATGCCTGTCATAATACCCGTTAACACCTTCCATAAACTCTGTATTCTCTTTTGCCGGATACGAAAACAGGGCACATACATCATATTCCTTATTTATCTCGGTATAATCAAACCACTTTGGCGTAATTGTAGATAACCAATTCGTTCCGGATAATTTTATTCTATCAAAATCCAAATCGTCCTGAGCATAGTCGTACCATTTATTCTCACCGCTTACTCCCCAATATGCCCTGCCAAATACACTGGGCACATTGTACATCGAACGCTCCTTGTACATAGAATTCTTCATCAGCGCAAGCGCGTGAGAATCCTTAACAATCTCCCACATACCAACAAGACTCGCGGAGTCGCTGCCATCAAACACTACTACATCCATATCTTTATGATAGGTGCTTAATATTCTTTTGCCACGATATATGCAGTCCTGAAAGGTTTGTTTTTTATTGACCAAAGAAGCCTGACTTACCCAGTTCATATCTGCCTGACCCTCTGCAACAAAAGTTATGCCCACATCTCTAAATATAGAAGAAGCCATTATATATGGGCGAAAGGTAGTTTCTGCCCGATGTTTGTACATCTCTATGAGTTTGATTTTCATCGCACAAGGGTGTTATAATATTCATTTTGTTTTTTCTGTCGTTCAATATCCTTAACATGAAACAGACAAAATGACAAATCCCCATTCACAATAAATTTATCGTAAACCGTTGTTTGGCCATGTCCGGGAGGTAAGGATGAATAAGTCTTAAACCCGGTAATTCTTTCATGCACCCTTCCAGTATAACGAATTTCTTTTGAATTTCGGATTATCCTCATTTGATAATCAAACGGGTTTACCAAAGTCACTGGATTATTAGTGTCAATACCGTACAGAGCGAAGTATTCCGTGTCATCTTCTGTTGGTTCAATGATCGCAGTCTTCCACCCACACTGCTTAACGTAGTCATCTGTCAATCCTTTGACCACATTCGCCCTCGGAACAGCAACACAATCAATCAAGCCTTCATCACTATCAATTGAACTGGATAACAGTTCTTTGGTATAGATAATCAAGAAGTCAGTAGGAATCTCATCTGCATCAATGAGGAAAATATAACTGGATGTACAAGTGGACAGCAAATTGTTTTTGTAAGAAGCAAAGTCTCCGTTAAGAGGATACTCTGTATATACAAAATTCGGAATTTTATTTTGATACTTTCGTATCACAGAAACAACTCCATCCGTAACCTTGCCCTGATCTCCTTGAATTACTATTTCGTCATAGTATCCTTGTAACTTACACAAGCGATTCAGGAGCCGTTCCAATTCAACTTCCTCGTTCCACACACTGATAGCGATTGAGAGTGTCAAATCATGCTTGGTTTTTTCTTCGGTATAATTCGTTGAAAGCATCTATAAATTTTTGATATGATATTTCATTTGTTATCTCGACGGCATGATCCACATTTGTGTAGTCATGCACAACCCAACCGGATTCAACTGGAAGCATGGCGTGCTTGTCTGTAAAGGCTACCAATTTAAACCATGTTTTACCTTCGTTGTCCACGATTTTAGAGTCCCAAACATAGGGACTCATATACGGCTTCAAAGTCTCTGGATCAGCAGTTTCGTCAAAGTGATAACCCGTTTCCAAACAAAGGTAGTCAGTCCCGTCTTTTACAACTGTTGCTTCGCCAGTAACCGGAGATGGATATTTCTTTGTCATATCTTTTTCAGTTTTGGAAGATTCAGTGTTATTTGTTTTGGCACCGATGAGATATACTTGTTCATAATCTCGTACAACTTGATACCCATTTTTTCAATGGAAAAGTTATCACGAATGATCTTGGATTGCTTTCTACTCCTTTCCAAAAAAGAATCGTACTTCTCGTAACATTGACTCAGCATCATACTGGCGTATTGATAGTTTATAGTAAACCATTTGCTGTCCTTCGGAAGCCATTCATTTGCAGCGCTGCCATGTATTTTTGTCAGTTGCCCGGGAAGCAGGAAATTGTACTCAGGACTCAAAAAGTCTAACGGCCCAGAGTAGTTTGACGCGATGATTGGTTTGCCAGTTGCAGCGAATTCCAGCAGAGGCAATCCATATCCTTCGCCCTTGTGGAAAGAAACCATGGCCTTGACCTTGGGATGGTTGTACAGTTCCGCCATTTGGTTATCAGACAAGTCTCCATTAATTACATAGATATTTGGAAATTTTCCACCAAATCCGGATTCTCTAATCATCTCCTGAATCTGCTGTATCTTGTCCAAAACAATATCTCGTTCGGTTATAGAAAAACCAGCCATTCCGGTTTTCATAATAAGACCGGGCCTGTTCTTTTTGTTCTTGAACGTGTCGTAAAAAGTCTTGACAACCATGCCAACATCTTTGCGATCCTCTCCAATTACGCCTGACAGCCAGTGACCAACTTGTAAGAAACAAAAGTCTTCTGAGACAGTTTCGTTGATGTACTTACTCAATTCGCCGGGAACATAAGTCTTGTTAAACATGGATACGTCAATTCCCTCGAACAGAACTTCGACAGGAACTTTGACCTCAACAGTGTCTTCTACTTGTTGAGTTTGCTGATTTTTTTTATCGTACTTTGTATTGATCAGAACATCTTTGGTGAAGGTACTCGGTGTTAGTACGAGGTCAACATTGTTACATCCTTTCAAAAATTCTATCGGCGCATCAGTAGCTTCTGTTCCGGCGGTAATTCCTATTGAATATTTTCCGATTCTCTGAAACTCATTCGGGATTGTAATATGAATAGATACGTCCGGCTGATATGTCATCTGATTGTTCGGCATCAATAATGACAACAACTTCATGTCATCCGGATTGTTCCTGTCCAATGCAGTTTGGGGAGTGGCACCCCACTTCAAAGACACCAGTTGGACATCATATTCAGCCATGATGTCTGGATTGTCAATTATGGATTTTATTATCGCTCTACTATGAACGCCGTAACCGGATCGAGTAGTGAACGGAGATATTACTATGAGTGTCTTTTTCATTTTACCAAGTTATTCCGTTATTAGTTATTTTTTTACGTTCAGCGACTTTGATTATTTCCGCTTTGGGCTTAGGTTTAAAGTTGTCAATACAAGTATCAACAGATTTAATAAACCGTTTTACAAGATGGACAGAAGACATTCCGCTTTCTTCACTCATAACCCAGTCCCTGCCAGTCTGTCCGCAGGCAACTCGTTCTTCCGGAGACAGATCGTGTATGTATCTCAAACCAATTGCAGCATCTTCGGCATCACAATAGTCATCGAAAATATACGGAGTAGGAATTGAGCCTTGTAGTGCCCTTGCCCTCGGAAACAGTGCGTATGCCCATTCTCCGTGATTGATGTGCCTTCCGCGATGGTTTGACGTGAAGTTATCATCGAACTCTACCCACTCACCATTATCATTCTCAAATCTCATTTGATCTTGTAAGCCGCCAGTCGCCGGAGCAATTATCATGGTACCACACATCAAAGATTCATTCGCGGCCAAGCCAAATCCCTCGGCACTCGACATAAAGAATGTACAGTCTGCCAAGTTGTAAAAATAATTTAGATGCTGGGCCGAAATCATTTCCTCAATAAACAAGACCTTGTAGTCTGGACAAATTGCTCGTTTAACAGCGAGCAGGTCTGTACCGTTCTCGTCCTGAATAGCAGTCTTCATAATCAGGCAACACTTCTTTGCTTGTTCCGGAGTAAGACCGTCGCAGAATCTCGCATAAGACAGCAGAATATCTCCGGGCTGTTTTCTCCGAATGTTGCGAGAGTTGTAAAATATTACGAACTCGCTGCCATGCTTCTCTTTAAAATTGTTTTTGAACGTACAGTACGCTTCCCAGTCAGGAGATTCCGGAGTCTGTTTATAAAAGTATTTCACGGATGAGCCGTGCGGTACATAACTCAGAAGAGTTCCAGTGACATCAGTAGTGTTGTCTATATCAGAAGTTTTCGTACCATGATGATCCAGTACCATTCTATTGATCACTTTTGTCTGTCGGTTGATCGCCATCAGAAGATCACAGGAAGAGTATGCAGATGCGTTCCAAAATGGAGCAGGGAAATTGTCCCATATATTCCAATACATCACCGGAATTTTAAACTCTACCCTGAGTTCATGTTCCATCAAAAAAACGTGTCCGAAAAACCTTGGATCAGTTACCAACAAAATGGCATCCGGATTTTCGTAAGATATGATTTCTCGAATGACATCCGCGTTACCATATCCCGTGTGGCAATATATCTTACAATAAGCATCCGTTATACCTGCCTCTCGGTTTATCTCTTCGCTCAGGTCAATGATTTTGCCGTGGTCGGGGTGTTGGAGTGCGGCTCCGAGTTGAACCCAATCGTACCGATGGGCTGTTCCAATCACTACTTCTTTGGCAGCAGTTGCCACACCCGAAGCATATACAATAGAATCAGATATTAGGAATATCTTTTTTTTCTTTGGCCCGGAGTTTATCCGTTGCAACTTAGGTAACTGAATTTGCATCTATCAATTTTTTTGTGTGCTAATAAGTATCAAAAGTTTTTCAAATGAATACCATTTTTATCTTCTTTTTTTCAGCGGTTTTGGCGACGAATCCGTATATAGAATTCCAGTCGCGAGAGTCCTCTTGCTTCACTATAACAAGTCGTTCCGTGTTCGACAACATCATTTGATATCTGTGAAGGTAATGGGTAAAATGCTTGCCTTTGGAGTAATACGACTCGTCACAGGCAGAATACAAATTTTTTCCAGTATATGCCGGATTATATTCTTTGTACTTCATACCGTATTCCAGAGCAAGTTGCTTCACCGTTTGCTCGACACCCGTAGGGTTTCCGCCAGAAAGAATAGTAGCAGTATTGCCAAAAGTATTTTTTATTTTCAGCATGAACTCCTTAACTACTGACTTTCGGTAACAATCTGGGGGAGCAATTATTGCTATCCTGTACATTATTTTGGAACTCTTTTGTGTGATGGACAAAGGTTTTCGAGGTCTTTGAAATCGCAAAATTTACAGTTGAACCCGTTATTTCCACAAACAGCGCGGTATTCTCCCGATACATTATACTTACCGTCTTCAACAAAGCAATTGTCCAAGAAGGAAGCAAACATAGATTTTACCTTGTTCTGTGTGATCGATCCCTGCGATGGCTTGAATATCTGAATTCTCGGGGTTGGATACATACTGTCCGAATCAATCTTCCTTCTCAAAATAAAAAATTCAACCTCAATGTCATCTGCTGACAGACCAAACTGTTTGGCAAAGAATGTTTTGTACAGTATTAGTTGGCTTCTTTTTATCTCGTCTTCTTTATCCCATTTAGACCAACCCTTTGTCGAAGTTTTCAGGTCAAGAATATAAAACTTGTTTTTGTTTTTCTTCTCCCTGAACACTACGTCCAAGAATCCCATCAGTAAAACCTTCGGCTTCTTTTCGTCTGGGGGAATTAGCAACGGGATTTCGGTACCCACTAATTCATACTTAGCTCGGTCTATATATTGAAGACGTTTCTTTTTGAGAAAATTCAGTATCTCTAACCCATCAGTATAAAATTCTGACAGTTCCTCTTTATTGGAGAACAACTTTTTGTACTTCTCCACGTCTTCTGCGTAACATTGTTTCATCGCATTGAGGAGCATGGTGCTAAAATCCATGGCATCGGCAGCCTTCACTGTTTCAGTGAATAAAACTCGGAGCCATTCTTGAATAACGATGTGCATGGCATTACCAAACATCGTGTGGATAGACGGTTCTTCGAGTTTTATTTTGTCAATATACTTCAACTTCCAAGCAAGAGGACACTTGGAATAGATTGAAAATTGACTGTATGAAATGTAAATGGAGTTTTCTGGTTTGGTATGGGGAGACTTTTTGAATTCATCTATTGCGTATGAACCTTTCATCTCTCGTGATTTTTTCTGTATGTTCGGATAAAGTCAATTAGGTTGCGCCGTTGCTCACTGGCAAATGCTTCATAAACACTTGGATAATCCATAATGAATTGAGTCACTTCGTCTGGCTCAGAATAAGCAACGGAAGTTGTATTCTTACGTCTGGCAATAAACGCCGTGTGACTGACTGTGTCCGGAAA
>JACCDP010379854.1_pt1 | contig 18322 bp, 7 predicted proteins | sample 7445841 | NCBI WGS metagenome assembly JACCDP01 (sample SAMN15323441, study PRJNA562643) | freshwater metagenome | isolation source: river surface water | place: USA:Blue River Watershed | collected 2017-08-17
CGCGTAGTCAGCGCCGGTGAAGGGGTATTTTGCCTTGAGTACATGCTGGGTTTCCGGTGACGGTCACGTTCCGCAAACGTGATGCCCCACCTACGAAACAGGTTTTCGCTTTTCGCGTTGGCCACGACCTTGGGCGTTTCCTCGGGCGTCGCCATCGCTCAGGATGTAGCCAGCGTCGTGGGTGTCGTGTCCTATCCGGTCGGGGAAAACCGGATGGTATCTGTCGGCGTTCCGCTGATGAGACCTGCGGTGGTGGCGGGGGTCGTTGAATCGGTGGATTCCGGGGGCATCACTTTGGTGAATGCCAACGGAGTTCGACTGGCAATCGACGGTGCTCTCCAGCCGGGATCGTCCTACTACGTCGAGGTTTTGGCCCAACGTGACGGATTAGCGACAGACTTCATCGGACATAGAATAGAGATAGATGAACGCGCTACCTCGTCACTAGCTTCGGGAAAAGCAGTCGTTGAAGAGTCCGCGCTTAACACATTATCCAAGAGCAATATAGCCTCCCTCGTCGATCACCGGGTCGTCGTGCGGCCTCATTGGACTTTGGCCACGGTTTTCGGCACTGGAACCACGGCGGGGCTTAATTCCGCCACCGCTCCGGCTGAGGCCGATCAGGTGTACTTTTCCACCGCTAAGGGGCTGTCGGTTTACTATTTTCGTAAGGGTGCAACCCCCCAGTGGCGGTCGCTGGTCACCGGTTCGACGAGTCAGGACAACGCCATCATTCCTCCGGGCGTGGGAGTTTTCTTCAAGCGCCAGAAGAATGGGGCCACTTTCACCGTGGCGGGAGAAGTGAGGTCCGGCCGTTTCGTGCGCAGCCCTGTTTCTTCCGGGCAACTTCTGGTTTCAGCCTTTCCGGTTGCGGCATCCTTGGCTGATCTGCGTTTGGTTGCCGGTGCGGGTCTCACGGCGGGTGTTTCCGTGGCGGCCGCAGACCAGGTTTTTCGTTGGGATGGAGCCGCCTTCGAGAGTTTTTTCCTTAAGTCGGGAACGGCTCCGGCCTGGCAGAAAGCCTCCCTGGACGGGGTGGATTACACGGCGTCCAAACTCCTTGAAGCCTCGGCCGCCATCCTCGTTCGCCTGAAATCCAGCGTGCTCTCTCCGTTGGTCCAAACTGCGCCGTTCTCCCTGTGAAAATCAGACAGCTCGCATTACTCGCCGGGGGATTGGTCTCCGCTTCCTTAGGTTGGGGTCAGCAGAGCGTCGGCGTTACGAGCTCCGGCGGCAACGGCGGCAGCGGGGCGTTTTCGAACGGAGACGCGTGGCCGGTATCGCGGGGTTTCTTTTTTGAGGTGGGAGTCTTCAAGTCGGGTTTCGACCCGGCAATTGAGCCCAAATCCTCCTGGTCCACCGCGTGGATTCCACTTTCGACGGGCGAGCCCGACGCCGTGAATTCTTGGTTTTCCGATGGCGGAGCCACTTACTTCTCCGTGACGGGCTCCAGCAGCCAAACCGCGGGTCTTGATGCAGGAAGCCGCTTGTATGTATGGGGTTATAATACTAAGTCGCTCGCTTCCGCCCCCGAGTGGATCCTCATCACGAACCCTGTTTGGCAATTGCAGACCCCGGTTTTGCCTCAGGTAAGTCTTTTCGACACGTCTGATCCCGGAACGGTCACGATCCTAGGCATGATGGCTAACGGTGGCCGCGACATGGTTTCGGCGCCCGCGACTTCAGGCTTCGACATCCGTTTTGCCACCGGCGATGTGATGGTGGCCGTGGGTGGCGCGGCTTCCCTGCGCGTCGATGCCGTGGGCGAGGGTTTGGTTTACCAGTGGTATGAGGGCCAGCGCGGCGACATTTCTTCGCCGCTCAGCGGACAGAACAAGGCGGTGCTCTCGCTCTCCTCGGTGCAAGGCACCCGTCGCTTCTGGGCCCGTGTCACCTCCGGCGCGCGTTCCTTGGACAGTCGTACGATGACGGTCACCGGCTCCTCCGTCGGTCCGCAGATCTCCGCGAAGCAGGACGTGGGAAGCTTTGGCTACATTCCGGGTGGCAGGGTCGTGATCAACTTGGGCGCGGAACTCACGGCGACTTTCTCCCAGGTGAACTTCTCGGTGCTGCTTCCTGCCGGTTGGTCTTTCGTGAGCGACAGTTCCGCTGCTGCTTCCGTGCGACCAGCCGCGGGAGATTCCGGTATTCTGGAATGGGCATGGTCGGCTTCTTCTGTGCCCGCGCCTTCGTTCAGTTTCGTGGTGACCGTACCTGCGGCCACCTCGGGCAAGCCCGCCATCACTACGATGGTATCGGGTCTGCGCGACGGAGTAACGCATCAGGTTCTGGCCCAATCGGACCCTTTGCTTGTCCCCGCCGGACCGTCCTTCCACTCTGCGGACACCGACCGAAACAGCCGCATCGGCCTGCTTGAACTGACCCGTGTGATCGAACTTTACGGCACGAGGTCCATCCAAGTGCGGACAGGTGCCTATCGTACCGATACTCTGGGCGAGGACGGATTCGCGCCCGATCTTGATCGGGCGGGCGGCGTGGTGGCCGCCCCGGCGACACCGCATACCGCGGACTTCAACCGCGACGGACGCATCAATCTCCTCGAGCTCACGCGTGTGATCGAGCTCTACAACCAGCGTTCCGGATCTGTCCGCACCGGCGAGTACTTCGCGCGGGGCGATACTGAGGACGGCTTCGTGCCGGGAACCAAGTGACCGCTTCCGCGCAACCGTGATGATCAATCCAGCCACTTCGGTTCGCTTCGTGCGGGGGTTCATCCTCCTGTCCGTGGCCGGTTTTATCCGGCGCAAAGGGGCGGTGGTCCTCGCTCTTTTCGCGGTGATGGGAGCGCCGCTGCATGCGCAGTGGAAGACCGAGACCTATCCCCTGATCGTGGGATGGAACGCGATCTGGCTCTCGCTCGAGCCGGCGGTGACCACGATCGACAGCGCGTTGTCGGATCGGCCCGAGATCCAGGAGGTCTGGCGTTGGAACCCGCCGAGCGGTCCGCAGTTCACGACGGATCCGAGCACCCCATCCCAAACCGATCCGGCTTGGAGCGTCTGGCGTCGCGGGGCGCCCTCGCAGTCGACGCTGTTCTCTTTCACGCCCAATGCCGCGTATCTGGTCAAGGTGGCCGACGGCGTCACCTCTGTGACCCTGACCCTCAAGGGGCGGCCGGTCATACCCAATTACCGCTGGACCACGAGCGGGGTTAATTTCGTCGGCTTCCCTACCACTTCGCCGGCTCCGACCTTTTCGCAATTCCTCGCGCAGAGCGTCGCGCTGGCCGACACGACCAACATCCTGAAGTACGTGGGCGGCCCGCTGGTGAGTAGCGGCACCTCGGACCCCAACTACGTTTCGACCGGGACCTCCATCCCGAATTCCGCGCGCAATCCCCAGCTGGTTAATCCTCCCACGGAGCGCGTGACCCGAGGCATGGCGTATTGGGTTCAGGCGACCAAGTACTCCGATTATTACGGCCCGGTGGCCGTATCATTGGCCGACCAGCGCGGGCTCAACTTTGGTCGGGCCGGATTGGTGCTGAAGGTTAACTTGCGCAACAAGACCGCGGCGCAGGCCGTGACCATCAATCTCTCCCTGCTGGCCTCCGAGGCGCCTCCGTCGATCACCGCGGGCACCGCCCTCATGGGCACAGATGCCGCGACGGCCGGCAAGGTCACGGCGATCAACCCCGACATTAACAATTCGCTGATTTACGCTTCTCCGCCGACCGTAACGGTCTCCGCTCCTTCGGCGGGCACGCGCGCCACGGCCACCGCGGTGCTCTCCGCTGGCGGCACGCTTTCATCGTTCATCATCACCAATGGCGGTGCTGGCTACGGGGCGACGACCCCGACCGTGACCGTGGTTCCCACCATCACGGGCAACATTCCCCTCAAAGTGCGAGGTGGCCTCGACGCCGAGGGCAACGAGTTCACCTATTCCAATCTCACGGTGGGTTCGTCCGCTTACACCGTGACGCTGCCGGCCGGCCAGTCGACCGATGTTGTCTTGGTCGTGGACCGCGTCGCGATGGCCGGAACGCCGGGGCAACTCTTCGCGGGTCTGCTGCGAGTGACGGATTCGCTTGGACAGACGAGCATGGATCTCCCGGTTTCGGCGGTGGCGAGCGACCTGAACGGGCTTTGGTCGGGGGTGGCGGTCATATCGGACGTTTCCCAGATCGAGGGAAATGCGGCCGTGGTTCCGGTGCGTGCGACGGCCAGCGCCGTCGTTAGTGGCGGGAAGGTGACTGAGGTCTCGCTGAATACTTCCGGTATGTTCTACACCACGGTCCCGACGGTGACCATCAGCGGCGGCGGCGGATTCGGAGCGACGGCCTCGGTGGTGGTGTTGCCCAACGGAAGGCTGCAGCAGCTCACCTTGACCAACGGTGGATCCGGTTACACCACGAATCCCACCGTAACCATTGCGCCGCCGACGGGCCGGCCTGGACAGGTCCCCGCCTCTTTCTCCGTTCCGCTGCTCCTGCATCGCGATTCAACGGGCCTGACTCGTCTGGTACAGCAGATCTTCGTTGCCTCGCAACCTTCGGGCGTGCTCTTGGCCGCGGCGGAGAGATTATTGCCGGTTGGGGTTAAGGCTTCGGGTCGCATGAGCGTCGCCTCACTGCCAGTCGGTACGGTTCGCAGCGCAACTTCCGGCTCGATCGGCCGCTCCGGATCATCGGTTTTTGAGGTCCTGCTCGATTACGACTCCGACTCCAATCCATTCGTGCATCGCTTCCATCCGGACCACGACAATCTCGACGCGAGGTTCGAGACCAAGCTGGCGGCGGGTCGGGAGTCACTCACGGTCAAACGAACCGTCACACTCGAGTTTCTGCCCTCCGTAGCCGGAGTGACCGATCCCTCCTGGGGCTCGACGATGCTGGGGGGAACTTACACCGAAGTGGTGGAAGGCCTCCGGCCGGTTCCCATCACGATTTCCGGCAGTTTCGTCATCAACCGCGTTTCGGACGCCGCCTCCCTCCTCCTTCCCTAACACCGCATCCTCGTCATGAAAACCCGCGCAGCCTTTTTTCTCGTCTCGATCGTTGCTGCACTGCTCACGGTCCATCTCCACGCCCAAACGATTCAGGGCGCGCCCGGTACGATCGACTACCAGGGCAAAGCACTCGACGCCACGGGCAACGTCTTGGCGCCGACCACCCCCACGAATTACGAGATTCGGTTCAAGATTTACGACGCTCAGGAGGGCGGTGCGGTGATCTGGTCGGAAAAGCAGATCGTGACCGTCAGCAAAGGGCTCTTCTCCGTGCGTCTCGGCGAAGGCACGGCGCTCTCCCCGGCCGAGGGCACCATCGCGCAGTCCAACCTGCCGGGTGCGTTCGATAGCAAGGACCGCTTCCTTGGCGTCACCATCGTCATCCCGGGTCAGACCCCGGCTGAAATCCTGCCGCGGTTGGCTTTTCTCGGCACGCCGTTCGCCTACGTCGCGAACAAGAGTATCTCCGCGGAACGGTTGGTTCTGGCCAGTTCGACGGCAGCCGGGTCGTCGGTCAATTTGGCGCAGGTTTCCTATGTTTCGCAGGACGTGACGGCTACTTCCGCGACGCCGAGCGACACCGCCCGCTCGATCGTTATCAATTCGGCCGAAGCCACCACGATCACGCTGCCTGGAGCCATGGCTACCCGGCGCGAGTATTTGGTGATCAAGCGCGATACCGGAACCCCCCCGGATATCGTCAAGGCCCCGGCAGGCGGGACGCTCAACGGGGTGACCGACGGCGTGATTCGACTGAAGGTCCAGGGGGAGAGCGTGCTGGTGCAGAGTATCAGCGCCAACGATTGGTGGGTCACTGCGGACACGCGGGACAAGACTCCCGTCGGAACAATCGTGGCTTTCGCTGGCGACGATGTTCCTGCCGGGTATGTGAGATGTGATGGCACGGTGTACTCGCGCACGGACCCTCGAATGATCGAACTTTTCGCGAGGATTGCGACCCGATGGGGTTTTGTTGATGCCACCAATTTCCGAGTGCCGGATCTTCGCGGTGTATTCTTGAGAGGTGTGGACTCCGGTCGAGGTCAGGATCCTGACGCCAATTCCCGTACCGCTGCCTATCCGAATGGGAGCACGGGCGGAGTCGTGGGTTCCTACCAAGACTCGGACAACCGATCCCATCAGCATAATGTTTCTCTCTCCGGGAACACGGGTAATGCGGGCAATCACAACCACGGCGTGAACGCCAACCCTGGCGAGCGAGGACTTATTCGCCGCTCTGCCACGACCGACCCAAGTTGGACGACTGATGGCGCGGATACCGGGGGCAGGGGTAATGAGCCAGACGTCGTGAATGCTCCCTCCGCGATTCCTTTCGATGGAAATCATAGCCACTCGATTTCCCTTTCCGGTGTCTCCGGGGCTACGGGTGGGAGCGAATCCCGGCCCAAGAACGTGTACGTGAATTACTTCATCAAGTACTGACGCGTTCCATTATTAGGCCCAGTGAACCGGATCGCTTATCGATATGCGTCGTAACCACCTTCGTTCCAAGGGACTGCTCGGCATGTTTGTCATGGGGGCGGCCATCGCTTGGGCGCAGACGCCACCGACGCTGGAGAACGACGTCCGCAATATTCTCAGCCAGCAGCCGACCTCGGCGTGGCCGCCGCCACCACCGTCGATCGTTTCTGACCCGCGTACTCCCACCGCCAACCAATTTCGTGCGGGCACCGTGATCGGCGGCTGGCAGACCACCCGTATTTTCAATCGCGGAGGAATGGTCGAAAACGGAGGATTCGAGCTGCCGGCGGTCAGTGCCTTTCAGTATGCGCCGACAGCGACCAGCGCGTCCTGGACTTTTGAAAACGGCGCGGGCGTGGCAACCAAGGGCGATTGGTTTTCCGTCGATGCGCCCAGTGGTCGACAGGGCGCGTTTTTCCAAAGCGCCAATTCCTCGGCGCGGCAAGTGGTGGTGCTGAATACCGGTACTTACAAGGTGTCACTCAAGGCGATTGGGCGCCACGTCACGCCGGCCAACCCGCTCCAAGTTTATTTAACCGCTTCCTCGGCCTCCTCACCGGTGTTGGTGGCAACGATCGCCCAGTCGGCGCTTTCGTCGTCGGAATGGAGGAACTTCGAGTCTTCGCAGGTTACGGTGGCGTCGGCCGGACCCTACACCCTGCGCATTCTCTCCGTGGGAGTTGGCACCACCGATGTGGCGACCGTGGTGGACGACGTTCGCATCCTGCTCGTGTCGACCCCGAGCGTGGTGGTGGCGGGTAGCGCAAGCCAAACGGCCGGGTCCACCTCACTGCTCTTCCCCAAGGGAGTTCCTTACGCCAACGGTGCTCCGGTCGCCAACCAAGGTGTGCAGGTGGAATACGTGCGGATGTCGACGCCATTGGTCGGACGGCAGGTGGGTTTCGCGCTGGGGGATGTCATCCCTCCGCCTGCATTTTCCGTGGCCGGCGTCGCCCTCACCGAAGACCAGAAGAAGTCGTTCTTTCTGCCCAATCCCGTCAACGCCACCAGCGAACGGTTTTACTACAGCAAGCACGCGCAACAAGTGTACGCGACCCAACCGGGAGTGGTTGAAATCACCTGGCAGGAGCGCGCCTCCGGAGCGCAAGTCACCCGTCAGTACGTGGTTTCCGCCTCACCCTCCAAGCCGGTGCGGCGGGTTTACTGGACGGAAAATGGTTTCAACGGGCCGGTCATCCAGATCCCGACCTCGCGGGTTTCCACCGTCAACGTCGTCTACAACTCCCTGTTTCCGGCGACCGTGGCCGACGCCTATGTGCGTCCGGGCGAAGTGGCGAACCCGTCCGCCAATTCCAACCTCCCTCCCGAAAAACGCACTTTGTGGTTCAGCACCCTCGATAACGCGCTCCACGCCTATAATCAGGAGGGGCGCGTTTTCATCGAGTTGCTGGGCTCGGCGAAGGCTGGCAACCCCGATGAGCGCGAGTCCCTTGGCACCGAGATCGTCGAGGTGATCAAAGAGGCTCGCCCTGAGTTCGTCCGTGTGGCGATCGGCGATCAAGTGCTTCCGCCCGGAGGAGACATGGCGCTCCTACCGCGGGTGGTGGCGGGTCTGAATACGACCGCGCCACAGGAACCGTTCCTCTACCAGTATTATTCCGCCGGCTCGCTGCGCTCGCGGCTCTTCGCGGTGCACCAGACCACCCAGCTGCTTTCCGGCGGAGTCGAGATCCCGAGCAACGAGGTGCTGATCTTCTGGATGGAACTCGGTAACCTGAGCATCCAGTGGCCGAACACCTATGCGGGTTACGCGTTCAACTGGCCAACGGATCTGGCGCGATATTCCCTCTATGCCCGGTCCCTCGACCCCAGCGCGGACACGGCGGTCCAGTTGAACTCGGGCAACGGCGCGACCTTGGTTTATCAGGACGACCCATCTCAGGCTCACGCGCGATTGGGATCCGATTACCGGTTCTCCACCACGGTCACCACCGCCAATCCCACCGGGCGATCCCTGATCCGCTACACCAATGGCGACGAGATCTGGTTCGAACGGGTTTACTCCAAACTCGACACCACCTTCACCGAATACGCGGCGCCCATCACGGTGAATGTGGGAGCGCGGATTGTCGCCCCGGGCGGAACCTCAAGCGCGGTGGGTTACATCCGTACCGCCAGCGGCACCGCCTATAACCCCAAGGCTTACAAGAACCCCTTCGAGGTCGGTTTCACCGAGGCCGCCAAAGGCGCGATCATCGGAGTCAACGCCTTGGCGGGCAACGATGAGCTGGAAGTCTGGTGGTACACGGCGAGCACGCCGGCCAGCCCGGGTATCAGCCCCACACTCTGGCCCTCGATGGTGCGTAAGTACAAACTGACGTGGCCGTCGAATCCGGCGGAGATCGTGCTCGCGAGCAACGCAGGCTCGGGCGACCTGCCCAGTCTTCAGTCCAAGGGCAGCATCTACCTGCAGAACAGTCGAACCCTGCACGGCTACAATCCGAACGAAGAGCACGCCTTGATGCTGAACGGCCGTGCCTGGGCGCTGCGCGATGACCTGAATCGCACCGACTCCTCCCAGGGCTTTGTGCTCATCGACTACACCGAAGCGGATGACATTCCGGCCATGGCGGTGTTCAAGGTACTGCGCGAAAAAGCGGTCGAGGGAAAAACTTTCTCCTACGTTGCAGAGGCGGGTAAAGTGCTGCAGGCGCCGATGCCGCTGCCCCTCCTGCCGTTGCCGACGCTACCCTCCGGCGTGAGTTCGTGGAGCGCCTACTTCGACGCGGCTCCACTTTGGTTTCCCTCCTACCAAGCGGGTGAAGTCGTCGCCAACCATGAAGTCCGGGGAGGAACGACCGCCGCGCCAGTCTCCGCCGACGCGCCCGCCAAGACAGACCTCACTTGGAGCCAGACCAATGATGACGCTCCCCGCTACGGGGAGTTCACGTTCCTCGACCGCAAGGGAACCACGTGGATCTACCGTGGTATGCACAATGAGGCGCGTACCGCCTCCTTCACCATGCGGTACTTCTACCGCACGCAGGAGGGATTCCATTTCCCGGAACTGGGCGACGCCCAACCCGCAGTGGGAACCGTGGTGCCTTACATCCGCAAGACTGCGACCGACAGCCCGGTAAAGGGCGAGCCGCTTACGGTACGTTTCACCCCAGTCTGGCCGGCTTCGGCTCCGGAACTCCGGGTGGGTGAATCGCTCATGATGCCGAAGTATGGTCTGCCCGCGGTGCGGGGGCAGACGAGCGCCGAGGTTATTTACCAGCAATCGATCGCCAAGGATTCCGGGGGCGCGCAGACCAGCGTCACCCTCCATGATCCGACGCGGGCCAAGGCCTATGCCTTGGGTTCGGCGCTCGGTAAAATCCCGGGCAGCGCCGCCACCGACGTCTATATGGGCAAGACGTATTTCACCCGGTTGCCGCCGCACCTGCGGGAGCGTTTCTACTTCGATCCCAACCGGGGGGCCAAAGGCAGTTTGGTGCTGATCGGACAGTTCAAGGACGAGGTGCTGGGCGAAGATTACCTCCTCCTCAATCGGCTCAGTACGGCCGACACGGTGGCGCTGAAGGGGTTGGTAGCCACTGATGATCAGGACAAAACCGCATGGAACACCGCGATCGACGGGCTGAGCACCCGGATGGAGACCTTCATGGAAAACCCGGTGAAGAGGGGTACCTACACCGTGGATACCTCAAAAAACCGGGATGTCCTCCCGGGGCAGCTCGCTTCAATCGACAACGACGATACGGCGGTGGACTCCTACGCGGTCACCGCGGTCGGGGGCGGCCAAGGATTCGTCGTCATGGTTGTCGGCAATGGCCGGGCATTTACCCCGATCGACGAGCCCGTTTCGGTCCATGTTTTCAAGGTGGTGCCGCCCCTTTACCGCGGCGAACTGAAAGTCATCCAGTCCGCCAACCCGCTCGACGAGAAACTCACGCTGCGCCACTCCAGTGATTTCGGCGGAGACGCGGCCGGTTATGACTTCGAGTGGATGTACGCGCCGCCGGTGGACGGGGCCGCGCCTCCGCTCTTCACCGTTAACCGGCAACTCCTGCTCGGTGATTCGACGGGATGGCAGCTCTACCGCCAGCCTCCGGCCAATTATCAGGACCTTCGTGCCCTTGAGGCGAATCCGGACGCCAGTCCCAAGCCGGCACCCTTCAACGCCGCGACGCTGGTAGCCACACCTGCTTCGTTCGCGGTCCGCGACTCCGGGGATACCGCCGATCACGGCACCACGCTGCCGCAGGCTGCTTTCAGAAAAGAGTTCACCGTCAGCGACACACTCCCGCTGCGGGCCTATCTGAGCGTAGAAATCGGCAGCCGCGACTCCGCGGATATTTACCTCAATCAGGCCAAGGTGGCGGTCGTTAACCGCCCTTCAGGCAATACCCCCAACGTCTCGGCGCCGAGCGGTTACACCACACTTCGGCTCGTTTATGAGATTCCGGCCCAGATCCTGAAGATCGGCCGCAACGTCGTCACACTGGAGCTTTATTCCGATGCGGACATCAACGCGGCCTCGACGGTCAACGTTCGCATCGAGGGCACTCAGATGACCCCGACCACGAACGGCTGGGTGAAACTGGATGCGGCGAGCGACGAGACGATCGGTCTGCTGAGCGGGTCCATCCGCGGCAAGAGCCAGCACGTGATCCAAGGCAACAGCATCCTGACGCTGACCGACAATTACTTCACGATGCGCTATCGGGCGCGGGACAACACGAATGCCGCGTTCGTCAGCAATGCCGGATGGTCGCAATGGGTTGATCCGCAGTTGGCGGAGGGCTGGATCAAGCGGGCGCTGGCAGGCATCAATCCCTTCCAGCAGCGCGTCACGAATCTCTTCAGCAACGAGATCAATACCGACGTGAGCTTGGTGCAGCAGGCCGGCCGCCGCTGGGAGGGCGACGTGGCGCTGAATCTTTCCAACATCAACAGCTTCGGCCTGATCGAGATCTACGAGACGATCCTGCGTCGCGGCAAGGGACTCAGCATCGAGGGCACGCCCGCGATCAATTACCCTGCGGCCAACGACGCGCTGCTGCTGGCGGCGGGCTATCTTTCGGACCTGTACATGATCCTCGGCAACGAGGCCTACGCCGATGCGGCGAACCCCACGATCGCCTTCGCAACCGATAGCGGGTCCGCCTACGGAGCCGCCACCACCTCGCTCTTCGCCTTCAAGGGGCAACTCGCGACGGTGCTGGACGAGGAACTCACACTCCTCCGCGGCCGCGACAATTCGCTGCAGCCAGGTACGCGGATCAATCCGGTCTACAATCGACTCATCTGGAATTACACGCGCGGTATCGACTCGGGCGAGGCGGTCTACGCCTTGAACTATAACATAAAGGACATGGACAGCGATGGTGTGGTGGGAGCGACAGACGCCGCGTCCCTTTACCCGCAGGGCCATGGAGACGCCTACGGCCACTACCTGACGGCCCTCACGGTTTATTACACGCTGCTGGCCAACCCCAACTTCTCTTGGTCGCCTCGGACCGAGGCGGTGACGGTTCTCGGCAAGCCGGTTGCCGTCGATTACATGGACGAGCGCAAGTTCGCCACCGCCGCGGTCGCTCTGGCTAGGTCAGCGGTGCAAATCACCGACCTGACGTATCGTCAGGACTACGACGCTGCTTCGACGACCTCTTGGGACTACCTGACCGACGGGAAAGTCACCAGCGGAGTGACCCGTCGTTGGGGGGTAGATGACTGGGCGGTGAGAGGCTGGCAAGGAGCCTACTTCAACTGGATCACCGGCAACTCGATGCTGCCGGCGGTGGATCCGGATCCGTCCCATGAAGGAATCCAAAAAATCGACCGTACGACGGTGAATGAATTGCGCGAGTTGGTCAGTCAGGCATCCTCGCTGCAGCAGACGCTGATCAACGCCGACGGCCGCCTGAACCCGCTCGGGCTTGCCTCGGGCGCTCTGGCCTTCGACATCTCCGCCGCGGACGTCGACAAGGGCATGACCCATTTCGAGCAGATCTACGCCCGCGCGACGCAGACGCTGCAGAACACCATCTCCGCCTTTGAGAATGCGCGGTCCTCGACGCAGTTCTTGCGGCAGCAGGAGGACAGTCTGGCCGCGGTCCGCAGCGCGATTCAGCAGCAGGAAGTGGCCTACACCAACCAGCTGATCGAGTTGTACGGCAGCCCCTATGCCGACGACATCGGTCCTGGTAAGACCTATGTGCAGGGTTACGCGGGGCCAGACCTGCTCCACTACGGCTACGTCGACGTTCCCGAAGGCCTGGTCACCAAAGGCTTCAAGGACTTCCAGCTGCTGCTGAATCCGAGGTTTAACGAGTCCAACCCCTCGTCCATAAACTATGGCGAAACCCAAAAGATCACGTATCGCTTGGATTCCATCGGCGCTATGGTGAAGCCTTCGGAGTGGGCCGGACGCCGTTCAAGCCCGGGTAGAGTTCAGACCGCCGTCTCCGAACTACTCCTCGCGCGACTCGCCCTTTTCCAAGGCCTCGACCAGTATTCGTCGCTGAAGGATCAGCTGGAAAACCGAGTGGCCCTCTTCCGGGCTGCCGTGAGTCGCAATTCCGAGCTCACGTCACGCATGGAGACCTACCAAGGGGTCCTGACCACGATCGAGATCATCCAGCAGGCTCTGCTCACGCTGCAAAAGGGAGCGGAAGTCGCCATGGAGGTGAGCGAAATCATCCAGGACGCCGCTGCCACAGCGCCGCCGACCGTGGTGGGTTTGGCGAATGACGCCACTTCCGCGATCCGGGCGGCCATGACGGGAATGAAGGCCGCCACCAAGGCCACCTTGGGCATGACAATATCCGGCTTGGACGTCCAAATCCGCATCCAGGAACAATTGAAGACGTCGCTAGCGCGTCTGAAGGAAATCGAGGATGCGAAGACCGCCTGGACCGAGGAGTACAAGCAGTTGGTTTACGGTTTGAGGGAGGCTTTGAATACCGCAGTCGACCGGCAGCCGGTGGTCGACTCGCTCATTCGCCGCTACGACCAGGCCGACCGCGACCTTCGCGCGCTTATCGCCCAGGGCGACCGGATCCAAGCCGAACGGGAAGCATTCCGGAAACGCTCGGCGGCGTTGATCCAAGGCTACCGCACCAAGGACTATGCATTTCGCGCGTTCCGCGATGAGGCCTTGGAAAAGTACAAGCAGCTGTACGAGCTGTCGGCCCGCTATGCCTATCTAGCCGCCAACGCCTACGACTACGAGACGGGCCTGCTCGACCCGACGGGCAATTCGGCAGCGGCGGTGTTCCTTTCCAAGATCATCAAGGCGCGTTCGCCGGGTGTGGTCCTGAATGGCGTGCCGCAGTTCGGTGGCGCCTCTACGGGCGACCCGGGCTTGGCTGGTGCGCTCGCACAACTCAACGGGGACTGGAGTGTAGTTAAACCGCGGCTGGGATTCACCAACCCCGACCGCTACCGCACCACCTTCTCACTGCGCACCGAGAACTTCCGTATCGTCCAAGGTACGCAGGGCGACGCCGCTTGGCGTGAGGTTCTGCTGGGTGCGTGGCGGGAGAACCTGCTCGATGACCAAGACGCCGCCCGCTACTGTCTCAATCTCGGATACACGACGGGGATGACGGTGCCCGGCTTTATCATCGAGTTCAGCACCGCGGTGATGCCCGGCCTTAACTTCTTCGGCAAACCGCTGCTCGGCGGCGACAGCGCTTACAGCGTGTCCAGCTTCGCGACCAAGGTGCGCAGCGCGGGAGTCGCCTTCAGCGGCTACGTTGGCATGGCGAGCCCCACCTCCACCTCGGGCGTGCTCTCAGGCACGGGCTCCACCACCCCGACGGACCCTTATACCGCTTTCAATGACACCTCCGCGCTCAGCGCGACGCCCTACGTTTATCTCGTGGCGGCGGGCGTGGACTCGATCCGTTCCCCGCTGGAAAAGGCCAGCGTGGTGCGGACTTGGAACGTCAGCGACCAAGCCATCCCGCTGCCTTTCAACATCAGCCAGCGCGACTACGCCAAGACCACGACGTGGAACGCCTCCATGTCGTTGACCGAGAACTTCACCGTCCGTCAGCACCAGGCCTTCCGGGCGGTTCCCGACAGCGCCGTCTTCTCCAGCCAGCCAGGCTTCACCAACGCGCGCCTCATCGGCCGCTCGGTTTGGAACAACCGCTGGAAGTTGATCATCCCGGGCGAGACGCTGCTCTCGGACGGGAAGCGCGGCATGCAGATCTTCGCCGACCGGGTGAAGGACATTAAGATCTACCTCGAAACCTACTCCACCTCGGGGAACTGACGATGACCCACCGAAGCGTCCTTCAATTCATTGCGCTGGGTCTCGTCTCGGGGCTACTGACCTCCGCCGTAGCGTACCCGCCGGCGCCGGATCATGTCATTTTCGGCGCGGTGCGCGATGAGCGGGGCAAGCTTCTAACCAAGGGCGAGGGCGTGGTGATTGCCCTCTCCGGGACCACCGAGCTGGTTAGATCCGTTTCGAATGAACTCGCCGAGGAGGGGGTGAATTACCTTCTCCGGATCCCGATGGATGCCGGACGGCTGGGGTCGGTCTACAAGCCGACAGCGGTCCTTCCCGCCAGCGCCATCACCTTCCAGGTTCTCATCGGCTCGGTTTCCCACGTACCGATCCAAGTATCCCGCGTTCCCCACTCCGTGGGTCTTCCCGGGGAGAGGACCCGGTTTGATCTTACATTGGGGGTCGACACCGATGGCGATGGCCTGCCCGACGCCTGGGAGAAATCCCTCATCGACCGCGATTCATCCGGCCTGCTGAAGACTCTGGCGGACGTCAGACCGGGAGATGACGCCGATGGCGACGGGCTCACCAACCGGCATGAGTTCCTGCTCGGGACCTACGCCCTCGACAAACTTGACGGGGTTTCTCTTTCGATCGTGGCCGTCGAAAACGGCCGGGCGCGCCTGCGCTTCGCCACGATCCCCGGGCGCGTTTACACCATCAAATCATCCACGGAGCTGAACACCTGGACCGCCCAGGATTTCGCGCCCAGCGCCTCGGCCTCCGGCCTCCAGGGCTCCTTCACGGGCACAGACATCACCTTGGTCGATGTCTGGGCCCCGCTACCCCCGGCGGGATCCGCCTTCTACCGGATCTATGCCAAGTAGGACATGGGAAACGCTTCTCCCAGCCCTTGTCCTCATTGTGGCCGCCTTCAGTCAGAGATTGGGCGCACGGACCGGGGATCAACGGTCCGTCGGAGACTCGGTCGAGTTCAGGGAAACTGAACTGCGCGACCGGCTGATTTTCCGGCCCGGAGCGCAAGCTCCTTTTGACGGGGTGCTGGTGGAGAACTGGTCTGCCGCGCGCCGAAAAGCCGAGGTGCCGGTCAGGCGTGGCCAAGTGCACGGCGTAACCCACGGCTGGTACGAGAACGGAACCCGCGAGGTCGAGGAGACCTTTCGCGGTGGCGTGAGCCACGGCTGGCGAACGCGCTGGCACCCCAACGGCCGGATCAAGTCGCAGGTCTGGATCCAGCACGGCGCCCTGTGCGGTTCGTTCCGCGAGTGGCATCCGAACGGCCGCCTCGCACGCGTCACCCCCCTCAAGGCCGGCCAGGCCGACGGCCTTGTGCGAGGATGGGAAGTCGACGGCAGCACTGGCGGCCTCGCCGTCGTGAAGGCCGGAAAGCCGGTGGGACGCGAATGAACGGAACCGGACCATCCTCCGCCGCTGCATCAAGGGAATCCCGGATTCCCGCTGTTTCCGGCCGGACATCCAATCTGGCGATCGGGAAAATTGGTCGGTGGACCCGGCTTAAGCCGACTTGGCTGTTGCTCACTGCGCTATGCTCCACGCCTACGCTTTTGGCGCAAAACACTGCGCCGGTGGCGGCGGCGAGCACGCTGACGACGATCGCGGAAGACGTGGCCGACGCCAACAACCCGGGCACGCTGGTCTCGGCGCTGGTTTCCTTCATTTTTCTCTCCTTCCTGCCCCGGTTGCTCACCCATTTTTCCATGTCATGCCCCCCTCGGGGGCAGGGGTTCGTTCGTGGCTTTGCCGTGGGCTGGGGGCGCGCGCGCCGCGGCGTTGCGGCCGGGCTACTCGGGGTGGGGCTAACCGTGGCGGTGCGGGCCGCGGCCCCGGTCCTCTCCCTTGAGCCCAGCTTCACGGGGGCGGAGGACACCCCATTTTTGTTGGCTGGTTCCACCTTTTTGGTGTCGACGCTGGCGGGCAGCAGCACCCCCGGTAACGCGGACGGCACCGGCGCGGCGGCGCAGTTCGCCAATCTTAATGGCGTGGCGGTGGACACGGCGGGCAACGTCTACGTGTCTGACTCGACCAACGGTAATATCCGGAAGATCACGCCCGCGGGCGTGGTGACGACGCTGGCGAGCGTCCCAACCGCGTTTGGCGTGGCGGTGGACGCGGCGGGTGCCGTTTACACGACTGGATATAATAGCAATGAAATCAAAAAGATCACCTCGGGCGTGGTGACGACGCTGGCGAGCGGCGGCGACTTAAACGCGCCGGTGGGCCTGGCGGTGGACGCGGCGGGCAACGTTTACGCGGCTGGCCACATATCGCATAAGGTCCATAAGGTTACGCCGGCGGGCGTGTTGACGACGTTCGCGGGTAGCACTCAGGGTTACTTGGACGGCAACGGCACGGCGGCGCGGTTGAACACACCGCGCGGCGTGGGGGTGGACGCGGCGGGCAACGTCACCGTGGCTGACACCGACAACCACCGGATCCGGAAGATCACCCCGGCGGGCGTAGTGACGACGCTGGCGGGTAGCGGCACCCCTGGTTTCGCAGAAGGCACCGGTGCGGCGGCGCAGTTCAGCGCTCCTTATGCCACGGCCGCGGACGCGGCGGGTAACGTCTACGTGGCTGACTCCGGCAATCATCGGATTCGGAAGATCAGCCCGGCGGGCGTGGTCACGACGCTGGCCGGCACCGGCACCCAAGGTTTCCTGAATGGCACCGCTGCAGCGGCGCAGTTTTCCAACCCAAATAGCGTGGCGGTGGACGCGGCGGGCAACCTTTACGTGACCGAGGATGGGTATAAGGCTGTCCGGAAGCTGAGCTTGTTGGGCGGGGTGTCGGTGAGCGACGCGGATAGCGCGACGCTGACGGTGGCGCTGAGCGTCAGCAGGGGCACGCTCACGACGACCCTGACCGACGGGGCCACGGTATCGACCGGGGCGCTCGGGAGCGCCAGCCTGACTCTCAGCGGTACGCCGACGCAACTCAACGCGGCCCTGTTGGCCTTGACCTATCGGGGCACCGCGAACACCACCGGCGCGGACACGCTCACCGTAACGGTGTCGGACGGCACCACGCCTGTCACGTCCACGGCCGCGGTCACCGTCTCGGCGGTGAACGACGCGCCGAGCTTCGCTGCGATTGCGGTGAGCGGCACGGAAGACACGACGTTGACGTTTACGGCGGCGAACTTCACCGGAGCTTACACCGACCCCGAGAGCACGGCGCTGGCGAGCATCACGGTGGCGACGCTCCCCGCGACCGGCCTGCTGAAACTCTCCGGTACCAACGTGAGCGCGAACCAAGTGATCCCCTTGGCGAGTTTGCCGAACCTGACCTACGTGCCGGCGGCGAACGAAAACGGGGCGAAGACCTTTACGGTGACGGCCTCGGACGGCACGGCCTCCTCGGCCGCGGCGACGGTCACGATGACCCTCACGGCGGTGAACGATGCGCCGGTGGCGGCGGCGAGCACGCTGACGACGATCGCGGAAGACGTCGCGGACGGCAGTAATACGGGCACGCTGGTGTCGGCGCTGGTCACGAACTTCACGGATGCGGACACGGGCGCGGTGAAGGGGATCGCCGTGACCGCGGTGGAGACCACCAACGGCACGTGGCAGTATTCGACTAACGCCGGGTCAACATGGACGACGCTGACCGGAGTGA
>JACCDP011077090.1_pt1 | contig 18319 bp, 10 predicted proteins | sample 7445841 | NCBI WGS metagenome assembly JACCDP01 (sample SAMN15323441, study PRJNA562643) | freshwater metagenome | isolation source: river surface water | place: USA:Blue River Watershed | collected 2017-08-17
AAGTGGTGGTTGAGAACATCGACCACCTGGATTTTCATGTGAACTGTGACTACATGGACTGTCAGGGGGAGGCAACCCACCGCTTGATCTGTGCTAAGTGTGGGCTATTTGAGTTCATGTGTGACCCTCATGCAGAGGCGGCCAAGCAAGCGCCTAAAGACAGCTGGATTGTCTTTGATAAGTCCTGCAAGCACCGGGTTGACATGTTTTATTGCGGCAAAGAGCCTATCTAGTCGATTTTTTCCTGAGCCATTTCCAATAGCCCAGCTAGGCGACTAACAGATTTAACTTCTTCGACATTTCTGAATTGGCACTGGAGGAGATTAGTACTAAAGACAAGGTAGCAGGTAGCCTTTGCTCGGCTGATGGCTACATTTAGCCTGTTTCGATCAAGCAGAAACTCGAGTCCTCTAGGCGCATCCATGCTCGAGGATGCGGCAAAACTAAAGATAACTGCCATTCCTTCTCGCCCTTGATACTTATCCACTGTTCCAACCATCACCTTGTCTTCGGTATATCCTGCGTTGTCCAGCAATTCCCTGATGAGGTCGACTTGTGCATTGTATGCCGCGACAACTAAAACGTTGCCTGAAGTTCCTGGGTCGTACAACTCCCTAACAAGTTCAAGCACTCTTTCCGCTTCTTCATCACTCGATGTTGAGTTGTCCTCGTGAGGAATTGGATTGGGGATCAATCCAGTTGGCTGTCCTTCAATGACATGTTTTTTAGTAATTTCATGAGAGCGCAATTTACCCTCGTAGGCAAGCCAACTGACTGGCTTGTTGACATCTGGATGCAGTCGACGAGTAACTTCAAGGAAGTAGCCCATGTTTGGGGGAAGAATTTCATGATCACCCATGTAATGTCCAAGTGCAGAGTTTTCAACTCCGCCAGGATGAAGGGCAAGCACAACCTGTGGCAGTTGAAGCGGATCTCCCATGAGAACAAGGTTGTCCGCCATCGCGCTGACAGCCATACAGTCAACTAATGAGAACTGCGCCGCCTCGTCGATAAAGAGGTAATCCAATTTATACGGGGTGATTTGTTTATTGCAGAAGAAGAAGTTGGTTCCACCTACTACAAACCCACCTTGACTGTTTTTCAGCCAAGTTGCAGCTGGGCCATTATCTTTTTTCATTACCCAAGCGTGGTTAGCTTCTTCACCTTTTCGTAGCACTTTCATAATCAACTGCGGATCGACTTCTGCATCGATGCAGGCTTCTAGGACATTTTCAACTGCGGAGTGGCTGTGCGCTACAACTCCTACGCGCTTTCCTTGGGCCACCAGCATCGCTATTGTTTTGGAAGCCAGATAAGTCTTTCCTGACCCAGGGGGACCTTGAATAGCCAAGACTGAGTGATCTAAATCCATTACAGCTTTACTAATTGCAGGTAAGTAGTCTTCGGAATCAGGTACCGGCAAATCTGGAAGTGAGCGAAGTCGCGGAGGCCTACGCATAAGTAAATCCATGATTGCTGGCTTTTGGGGAGGTTCGGCATAAGGGGAACCCCAGTCCGCGGCTATGGATTTTGCTAACTCGAGAAGAGCTGATTGTTTGGAAGTAGTCGGAATGTGAAAAGCATCAATCAAAGCGTTTGGAACGAATTCGGCTGATTTCTCCGATGCTTGGCGAGTGAAGGTAACTTTGCCATTTTCAATTTTCTTGATCTTTCCAAAATCTCTAAATTTCTTGTGTCCGATTCCTACATAACGAACCACAACTGCCAATCCATCTTTGGGGCTAAATAGGTCATCCGGATCTAAGTCTGCTTGATATGTAATCTCCTCATAGAATGTCCCATCTTGTTTTTCTTTGGGAACTCTTTCAAGCTCAACAACATTCCGGATTACGCCTCCACCGCGATCCGCTTCAAGTACTTCGTCTTCCATGGCAACTCTCATCGCAATGTCCGCCCAAAACATAACGTCTTCACGCTTGTAAAACAGTATTGAATGAGTAAGTGCTAGCCAGATTTTTGCTTTGTAGTCAGCCTCTGCATCCTTCCCCCACTCGTGTCCCTCGAGTTTGTCAGATATGTCTTTTGTCTCGGCTTTTAGCATGGCCAATTGTTGAATTGCATTACTTGATAGGACAACACCCTCGTCATTGTCCGGCTTATCCTGGCCTGCCTTTAGCCTGGCACCGGGAAGACCCTCGAGCCAACGGTATAGTTCTCTGGTCGACCACACATCCTGCAGATTATAGAATCTCAGGTCTTCAAAGATCGTGTCAGCTTCTCTTGAAATCTCGCCAGCTAAGTCTGCTGGAGTCGCTGGATCGTTCCTCAGCGCGTCAAGTTCTCTCCAACGGTCATACTCTTCAATACTCTTATCGCCTTTTTGCACATTCCCAAGACGAACAAAATCGTAGTATCGCTCGAGCTTCTTGATGGAGTAGCTCTCTTCGCCAATGACCATTGAGTTTCGTACAACCTCATACATGTCGATTAGGCGGCCAGTTGCAATCAACCAATCGACTTCATTTTCGAAAACTCCATGTCGATTCGCTAAGCGTTTTAGGGCAGAAGCTTCGTAACTCGCATAGTGATAAATGTGAGCGTTTGGGTCTCTGTTTAGACGATCAACCGCCCAGGACATAAATGATTCAAAAGCAATTTTTTCTTCGGCGCGACTGTGTGCCCAGAATTCGGTAAAGAGTTCGTATTTCGGTTCGCCCTCATTTTCGCCAGTTCCCCAATCATAGTTACCGAACAGGTACTCAAGACCTCCACGTTCTGTGAAGTATGGAAAACCTTCAAAGTCAAAGAAGATGTCGAGTTCTGATCGATTTGGAAGGTATTGAATTGCAGGATCATCAAATAATTCAAACTCTGGATTGCCTGATCGAATTGCTTTGAGTTGAATTCTTGCCTGACGTCGGATCTTCTTGAAAGTTTCTTCACTCATTTTGCCTGGACGCTGGGAGTCTTCAGCCTCAGCAAGTTCAGTCATAGTTGTGATCCCAACACTGCTCAGACGCTTGATCTGGTTTTGGGTGATGTTTGCAACTCGGACTAAATCATCTGTGAGTTCTCGATCCACCTTGCACAGATCCGGGTACTCACAAATTGAGCAGTATTGCTTTGAAGGGCAGTGCCACGATAAATTGCCAATCTCGAATCTAGAAAAGTCCCCATTAATCTCAGCGGTTTCAGCTTCGGAAATTAGTTCAGCCAGTCTTGCTCTCGCCAGCCGCATAGCTGGAACCAATTCAAGTTCTTCAAAGGTTTCGATTCTTCGAGAACCGAGAATAAGACCATGCTTTGCCCCTTCGGCTTTAAATCCCAGCCCTTCAAGTGCATCCACGTATAAACCAACTTGTAATAGATAAGCGGGTTTGGCGTTCCCTCCATATTTAGCATCGAAGGCAACGTATTTTGCCTTAGCGCCTTCAGGAAGCTCTCTGTATTGCCTTGCGCGCAATTTTGAGTCTTCAAAATACACTTCCCAGTCTTCACGGACTAGGAAGTCTGGTTTTCCACGAAAGAGAGTCTTTTCGAATTCGCGCTCTAGTCCACCTTGGTAAATTACAGGTGTCCCATGTTCCATAAGAGCAATAGTTTGCCGCAGATCACCCTCTTGTTCTGGAGCCAGCAACTCACCTGGATTTAGGGTTTCCTTCAGCTCTTGAACCAAAGCTTCTTCAAAGGCATTACCGTACTTCTGGGCCAAGCTGGGTTCAGGGGGCAGCGTAAATGGTTCAAGTTTTTCCATCACTTCAGCGATACCCAGGCTGCGGGCAATCGAAATTTGCGTGCAGTGATCGCATGACGCTGCTCGCATCAGGTCTCGGGTGTTGAAAGCCCATAGATTAGCGGTTTTTTTCATGTCCTGCCTAAAAGGTCGTTTTTCATAGTGTCCCACGGACAACTGACAAATGGAAATAACCCAAAAGGTACATTCTGTATTCCTTAGACCCCTTCGCTATCAGCGATTAAATCCTCAGGAAGAATTTGTCAGTGGTACCAGTTATCTTAAGCATCGACAGAAAAGGATTCTGAATGCTTTTTGATTTTGAAGGCAACCTGGTGGACATCGTAAAGGAGCGACCATACAAGGGAATTTTTACCGTGAGGGCAGCCTCCGGTAGAGCGCTACGCAAGTTTAGAAAGGCTTCCGGTGGCGAAATGATAAAGGTCCCTCATCACCTTTACCCCTTTGTAATTCACATCGGGGAGTATTCGCTACCTTATAAGGTCCCTCTGGCTGTCCAGGCTGACATCGAAGTCGTAGATCGGCTGACTCCAGAACCAGCTTGCTTCTATTACGAATATGCCTACGACGAGGACGGGCAGCTTCACGGAGATTACGGCTACTGCTGGCCAGATGAAATTGAAGAAACCACAGACAGGCTTCTTTATTCGGAAAAACCGATTGAAGGAGACCCTACATATTTGCCAATCTTTAGAATTCCAGGTGAATTGATTGGTGCACCGTTTCGCCTACTAGAAGGCGAAATTGAATTTAAAACCTGGGACGAAATTGATGAAAACAAACCTGATAACGAATAACTAGGAGAAACAAAACAGGATGACAGAAAAATCAGAAGTAAAAATTAGCGGCTCCACCTTAGAGATCAAGAATTTCAAATTTGCTAACCCTGCAGTTGCTGCTACCTTCCAAAACGAATTGGATAACGGGGGCGATTTGGTAAAGTTCTTGGAAAACGTAATTGCTATCGGCACAACTACCCTAGGAGCAGCTAACGCAGGCGCTGGCGTGGTAAGAATTCAAGACAGCCTTGAAAACACCGAGAGTGTAATCAAGAAAAACGTAAAGCACATCGAAGATCAGCTCCAGGGTTCTGCCAAGAAGTTGAATGAAGACTTCCAAAAGATCATTGAGTCTCTGACTGGCGATGAGAGCCCTCTTGCATCTCAGGTGTCTGAGTTGTTGGAGAGCTTTACGGAGCAAATCGAAGGCTTGACCGCAAGCGAGGACTCACCAATTCGTGCTGGTATCAAGAAGCAGATTTCGGACATGGCATCTAGACTTTTGGCAGATTTCACCGCTCAGAGTGCTGCACAGAAGACAGAGTTACAGAAATTGCTAAACCCTAGCAACGAAGGTTCACCATTCGCAGTCTTTGCTAACCAACTGGAAGCACTTCAGATTTCGGTAAGGACCATCAATGATTCTCTTGTCTCAAAGCAGGCGGCAGAAATTGAAGGCAAGAAGGGTACTGCAAAAGGCCGAACCTTTGAAAAGGCAGTTCTTGACGTTATCGCATCCATTGCGACCGGAAGCGGAGATGACGCGGAACACACTGGGGATGACGAAGGTCTTTACGACAAGATGGGCGATGGCGTTGTGGTTCTTCGAGAAGGCACAGCTAGAGTTGCTCGCGTTGCAGTTGAGGCGAAGAACAAGAAGATGACCATGGCAGCCTGGCAGAAAGAAGCATCTGGAGCTATGAAGAACCGTGATGCTCACGGTTTTATCGGAGTTTGTAAGTCAATTGATCAAATGCCCAACAAGACACAGCTAGTTGCATTAGATGACTTCGGCCAACAACTTGTTGTTTGTTTCGACCCGGATTCGGACCAACCGAAGGAGTTCCTAGCTTTGGTTTATCAGGTCGTGAAAATGCACACACTCACTACACGTAATGGTGCCGGTGAAGTCAATGCCCAAGCTCTGCGCCTTTTCGTGGACCAGTCAATCAAGCAGCTTGATAAGTTCAACCGTCTAGTCAGCCTTGCATCTGGAATTAAGGGGGAGGCGGACAAGATCATCTCTGAAGCCGATGATTTGAGCTTTGAAATCTCTCGTCATCTGCAGAGCCTAAAGCGTGAGCTTGCTGGTGTGGAGCCTGCGACCCTGGCCGAGTTAGGAGATAGCACTTCAGAAGAAGAGGCGGAGTAAGCATGGTCAACTTACCTTCGAGATACTTGAAAGTATATCCTGGTCCAAATCGCGAAGAAAGCACTGCTGATTTTTACCCACCGAACAGCATGGAAGTCAATGGAGAAAGCTTCCATAGGCAGGCCCTAAGTGAGATTTTTCGATGGATACAAGGAAAGCCAGACGCTTTCTATCCAATTGAAGCATTCATTGTCCAAGAACCGGAGAACGAGTACGACATTGACGCACTCGCAGTGTACGTTCATGAAAAAAGAGTTGGTTATATTCCAAAAAACCAAACTTATATTTTCAAAGAAATTTTACGTGGGCACTTTGGTGATCGAATTTGGGTTGACGGTGCAATCAAGTATGTCTCAGAGCTAGAGCAGTTTCGAGTAAGGATTATGGTTCAGAACCCTCCCCAACTCGACCCCACCGCTCTACCGTTTGTGAAATTGGACGGGCGTGGTCTATTTGAGATTTATGACGAGAAGGTTTTCAACGAGGTTATTTCATTACTTCCCTGGCAGCAACAACAGGTTGGAACCCGCGGTGAGGTAGATTATTGGACAGATGCTGTACCAGCTCTTCTAACAGTAGGCGAGGGCTGGGAAGAACTACAAACAGATTCATCAGAACCACACTATTTCGGCTATTCCATAGATGTTAAAATTTCGGGATGCAGGATTGCGACAATATTAGATAAAAAAGAACCTGCGCTAGTTAAGTTTGTCAAGGAATCTAAAACGCCTGTTCTGGCAGCGATTTCGTTCCACGCTAACACCTTTTCTCCAACTTATTTCCATTTCCAAACCATCGAAGGCATCAATCAACTGTTGCTAGATCCCGAGTACATATTTGGGACAAGGTAGGAACCAGCCTCAAGTAGGCTTTGCCCGGAACACGATCGAAAGTTAGTAAATTCTTATGCGGGGTGGGAACTCACCAAACCTAGACCTTAGGTAGGTAACCAACCTCTCGCCTATTTCTTTAGCACCTGTTTTGGAATCAAAAGTCGCGTCGAACCTTCGGTTGTCAATAAACAATTCGGTTTGCGAACCCGAAAGTAACCGCTCGAGTTCTCGCGCATTTAGGTCAAGCTTCAGATTACGGACTTTGAAGTCAAAGTGATAACGATCATTTTTAACGAATATTCTGATACCGAGGGTTCCAAAACCAGCAATTGAAATGGCGACAGAAACATCTTCATCAGGGAGTTCGTCAAAAAATTGTAGAATTTCATCATACGCGGAAGTCTTAGCCCCGCCCATTTTTCTATAATCTGTTATCATCTCTTCATTTTCAGGAAATTTGACAGAACGAATCATTTCATCAACTATTGCTTCATCGTATGAAATTCTTTCCATTTTAGGACTTGGCCCAAGAGAATTGCGGTCTTCCACATACCGTGGGGTTGAAATTAGCCCCTGATTTAGAACCCCCGTTTTCTGCCATTGTTTTGTAGCTTCAAGAGCTAATTCAGCACTTGGCCGATCAACTGGATCCTTGGTCAGTAGCCACTGAAGAAATCTGGCTTGCTCTTCACTTACGCCAGTGTAACTAGGCTCGAGATTCTTAATGGCGTCGATGACATCATCTTTATGCAGTCTGACGTCTGTACCTGGTTGTAATCCGAGAGCATCAATCCAAGGGTTAGTGCCAACTAGCATTTCATACAGGACGGTACCTACGGCGAATATGTCGCTGACTAAATCAGGAAAACCTTCTGTTTGTTCCGGTGCTTGATACAGGAATGTACCTGCTTTCGGAGAGATTAAACTAACTGAAGGGCCTGAGCCAAATAGGTTGCCATAGAAAGAATCTACAAAAATAGCAATTCCAAAATCAACCAACACATATAGTTCATTCTTCTCTGCGTATATCACATTGTCTGGTTTTATGTCCCTGTGCGCTATCCCCTTGAAATGCGTCGCACTTAACGCCATAAAGATATTGTGTGCCAGTTTTAGCCATTCGTACTGTGTAAATTTACCGACCGAATCGAGCTTGTAAAAAAGATGCCTCCCATCTATGTATTTTGTGACAAACCAAGGGCGTTCTCCTTCTACATTCGCGTCTATGAGTTCGGCGATGTATGCGGATTCCACTTGGCTCAATGCATTTATCTCTGTCTTCGCCTGTGCATGGATGTCGCGATTCTTTTTCTCATTCATCAACTTTAGAGCGCCGAGCCTAGGGGCAGTTTCGTCAGAGAGTATTCTTTGAACTTTGTAGACCGTCCCGTAGCCACCAGCACCTAATCTTTGTAAGATTTGCCAATCACCAAATTGCTCCTCTTCGGGTTTTCCCTGCATCTACTTATTTACCCCCGTTCTGGTAAAAAGAGATCCGTCAGCATTGTGGGTTACTGGAAGGAGATCATCCTCGACAAGTAGCACAACCTTGAACCTTGCTCTTGTCATACCGACATACAGAATGTCCTTCATGGACTTCCCTAGACTCTGCTCAACCCACTCCAAACTGGATTGTGAGACATCAGTAATAACAACAGCATCCTGATCTAAGCCTTTAAATTTTCTAATAGATCGCCAACGGATTTCACCCAGTGGATTAGTTTGATGCTTGCAATTCCTGGCCAGCCACTTGTCGTGGCTTGAGTGGAGATTACCGAGCTCCTTGAATAGTTCCGTTAGGGTGGCTTTTTCCTTGTCGAAGCAGAGAACCCTGATTTCCTGCAGCAGGTATTCCTGATTCAGCCTCTGTAAAACCGTTGCAAGCCTCTTTCGTTTATTGCTGGCATTTACAGGTATCACTTCAAGGCCACCATCAAATTCTTTGTGTAAAAAATAGGCCTTGAATGGGTTAGTCCTTTGTAGCAAAGCGTAGATTGATCTGGATAAACCCTCTGTCTGTCTTACATTTTGATTGAGTTGAATGTGGGTCAACCCACCAAAAGCCTTTCTGGCCACCGAGACACTGTTTACAGAACTGTGTAATCCCATAATTTGCTGGTTGTCGTCACCAGCAAGATATACCCTTGGTTCGAGATTATCGATTCGGCCGATGAGTTTGGTTAGGATATCCACCTTAAGTTCATTAGGTGCAATGTCTTGAAACTCATCAACGACCAGAGTGGAGTATCTCCTTGGCCGTGGACCTCCTGAGAATTTTTCAAGCACAAGTTTAGGAAGAGTCTGTTCAAACCAAGTATCAATGTTTGTCGTCTTATGTTTACTTGCTCCAGCGAATTCCAACAATAAGTCATCTAGGTTAGAAACCGTAATCTTTGGATGAGCTCCAAGTCGCTCATGTAACCAGTCAGCCATCATCACGTTGTGACATGTGATTAGCACCTCGTGACCAGCTTTTGCTGCCTGCAGCGCTAAATTAGCAAGAATAGAACTCTTACCGGCACCAGCTGGGCCAGAAATATAAATCTTGGCGTTGTCAAGAATCAGGTCAATAAGTTTGCCTTGTTCATCAGATATTTTTTCCAGCTCTTTCTTGCGCGCAACATGCTTCGCTAAGAGGCTCTGAGAGGCTTCGAAATTTCCTACTAGGTGATTGACTATTGAATCACAAACTTGGGGGGTAAATTCAGCTGGTTTCGCGTTTAGATTCTCATTTGTTTTCGTGTCCCGGATTGTCCCATCCAATGCTTTGAGAGCTACTTTTACTGGATCTTTTAAATCTGCCTCGAAAGCTATCTCGTAACTTGCAAATGAAGTTCCTGTGTGATTGTCGTCGATTTCCATGCCAGTCGGAGTTATTTTTGGAAACCAAACTAATCTTGCTACTGCAATACTTCTTTCATCTAAATCAAGCTTTCTAAGTTGCGCACGGACGTTTTTCTCAGCAGCAATCACTTGGTCAAAGGGGTCACTGTGTTTAGTCTCGTCGGGGACCCCCGAAATATCCCACCCTTTTTTGGTCAGCCTAAACCCTGTTGCTCCTTTTGCCTCAATCAAGACTATTCCCTTTCCAGGAACGAGCAACACAAAATCAATTTCTGCAGCGATGTTTTTGACTGCCTTGCTGAATTTCACAGAGTGAATTGCTGTCCAATCTTCACCTTTTTCAGATCCTCGCAGCGCTTCATAAATGAGAATTTCGGACTTGGGCTCATCGCGACTAATTTTGGCCGGAATCATCTCAACCATGTCAAATCCTTCTCCTTTTGGTAACAATCTATTTATAGCCTGCCAGATGATTGTTTCTTTCCGACAAGCAAGTAGAAGGTAACAATTAGGCATACGAATGGGATAAATCACCTCAGAACAGATTAACTTAATGTACAAATAGAAAGGCTATAAGTGGTCGCTTTCGAAGTTGGTTCCAATGAGCCATTTAAGTTGTCTCGAGCAAAATTAAATGATTTTCTGGAGTGCCAGAGATGTTTTGTGCTTGATCGAAAGTACGGTCTAGCGTGGCCCAGCGGACCGAAGTTCACACTCAATGACGCAGTTGGCACACTCTTAGCTCGAGAGTTTGACATATATCGAGAGGCAGGTGAGGTCCATCCATTCATCAAGAGCCTGGGATTGAACCTTAAGCCTTTTGCTCACCCATCGCTAGATGACTGGAGAAATTCTAGAAAAGGTCTGCAGTTTGTCACGGAAGATGGCCATTTCCTCTTTTATGGTGCTCCTGATGATGTGTGGGTGGATGAGCAAGGGGTTCTGACCGTTGTTGATTACAAGTCTAAGAGCTCTAAAGAGCCGGTCACTAAAGTCGGAACGGAGTCTTATTACAGGTCATATCCGAGGCAGCTTGAATGCTATCAATGGCTTTTTCGTAAGAACGGATTCGAAGTATCATCCACTGCTTACTGGTTATACGAGACAGCAACAAAAAAGGAAGAACGCTTTGATGAAACACTAAAATTTGAAACTACTTTGGTGGCGCACGAAGGCGATGATTCATGGGTACAAGGGAGACTTGATGAAGTATGGGAGGTTTTGAACGCCGATTCAATACCAGAGGTTAGCGAAGATTGCCAAAAGTGCAGTTACTTTAATAGACGTAAAAACTTAGGTCACAACTGAGGGAATCTGAATTTATCCATTAATGCGGATGTCGCGACGGCGCGGGGCCGAAAACAGCGTAGTAATTGGATCGAATGCAAATTTTGGGTGGGGCTGTCTTGCATTTTTTCAAAAAATGTCGGATTAAATTTCATTTCTTTCATATAGGTACTCGATAGATTTAGGAGGTTGTAAATGAAATGGGATTCGTACTAGAGTCTGACATTTATGAGAAAGCTCGCCGCCATTTGTATAACTAACTCCAGGCTTCACTAATCTGTTGAAAACTACGCGGGACTTCAGAATACGGGCAGGATAGACTTGTGAACCTTACTGTGTGAAGCCGCCTACAATCCTTAGGTCTTAAGGCTTACTCCCTACCAAGGCAAAATTCCGAGAATTTCCCGAATGGAATCAATATCACTACAATAAAGGGACGATTTACACTAGATCACTAAGTTGGTAGTGTCAAAACAGTTAGGTGGTTGGATGCATGGCTAGGCCCTACATTTCTTTGGGAATTGACGACTTAATCGCTCTTTCCGCCGATACATCTTTACACGATCAAATTCTCCACGAATTGTCATTCAGACGCACTTCTAAAGCGCAAGCGCTGGCGAGGAGGCTCGGTGGCACAACCCAAAGGCACCCTGGGTCACCTTCTGAAACGGGCGGGAAAGAAGAGGCTTTTCAGCGCAGATATGAAGCTTTACGCCAAACTTTTACCGAAGCTGGAGAATTGTTGGCTCAATGGGGAATGACAGAAAGCCTTCCCCAAGATCTAATAAAAATAGTTTTAGCTGAATGGAAAGTGATTGTCACATCTGAACAAAATTCGAGCGGTAAGACATTGCAAGAGTTGGAAGAATTGCAAAGAAATCTTCTCAGGCTAGGTGTACTTTCAAATGACTGAGTTTCATCAGCAGAATGCCTTATGGCGAAAATGTGAAGTTGCGTGGATGGCTTGGATTCAAAAGCCAGGTTCTCAGGTCATTCCATTGACAGAAGCCGTGGGTAATGTAGCTGGCAGGAATGCTCCAGTCATGCAAGCAGGCTCGAGATTAGTTCGCACCCCAGATTTTTTAGTGACATCAAACTCTGGCAATGTTTATTGGGAAGTCAAGTTTCGGTCCAGGTCAATCATTGATTCCATCACTGGAATAAGAGAGCACTGGATGTCGGCGAGCGCGTTCCGCGATTATCACCATCTCGCGGTGGAATCTAATTCACCAGTCAATGTCATCCTCTACGAACTCTCAAGCAATCAGGTTACCGGCCGCTGGCTCCAGATTGACGTTTTTGAAGTCATGTCCCAGGGACGACCGGGGGTGGGTTATACAGCGGGAGGAGACGCCATAGAGGCTTGGTACTGGCCAGTTAGCGCCATGCAACAAGTCGACGGCCCAAAGGTTGTTTTAGATTCAAACGTGCCTGTCCTTCCAAATGATGATCAAGAAGAAGCCCCTGCCTTGAGTGTGCTTACCCCGATAGAACGTGAATTCAGAAGGGGGATTATCGAAGAAAGATCGGCAGATCCAAAGGTTCAAGCTTCTCAATTCGCCACAAAAATTGGTACTGCAATCCAAGAGGATTACCAAACAGGACTTGACATTTTAAGGCAGAGCCTTGGAATTCCATCAATTCCTCTTTACTCGGTTCTCATTATGGGCGACATTACAAATCAAATGGATGAAGTCTTAGGTTTACTTGACTATGGGATAAGAGTGTTTCTCGTCACCGCAGAAGAGTACCCATCTAGTAGAGCTAAGGAAGAACTGTCAGCACTCATCTCCACTAGGCTCCTAGAATGGTCGGTTGTAAAGAAATGTCCACAGGATATCGTCTTCTGCGTTGATGGTGATCTAAGCCAACTAACCAAAGAACAACATGAACTGCTTGATTCGGCTGATAACCTCCCGAATGGAATTAACGTTAGGCAATTTAAGATTGTTCACTCGCCGATAGATTCCGATTTGCTTATTACGGCCGGAGCGGGCACAGGCAAGACAGAGACTATGACGGAGCGAGTCATGTATCTACTTTCATGTTCAGGATCGTTGCCTTCAAAATCTATGGGACTTCAGGCGCTTAATCTAAGCGAGATAGCACTCGTCACGTTTACGAGACAAGCAGCCGCAGAGATGCGGTCTAGAATCTCAAGGACTCTCCTGATTAGACTAAGGATGTCTAGGTTCCCGGTCCACCCTCTAATTGCATGGTTGATGCAGTTGGGTTCGGCTCAAATTGCCACCATACACTCGTTCTCAAAACTGCTAGTCTCGAGCGGTGGAACCGAGATGGGCTACAGCCCGAAACTCCGTTTGTCTCCAATGACCCTAGAGTTGAGGGAGATGTTTGTCAAGCAGCTCTCACACCGCTTGCCAAAACTCTATGAAACTATGGAGCGTGACATAGAACCTTTACACGAGTGGGTAAGGGAATTTCATAAAATCTGGGGCCAGCTTGAGAATAACGGGGTCCTCTTAGAAGAACTCGTGGATGGTTCCATCAATTGGGGGAGCCCAGATGATGAAAAAAGTCGAGTCACCAACCAACTTTTCAAAGACGTTTTGAGAGAGGTGGCTAAGGAATTTCGCCTAGTCTCAAAAGAAAATGATGTTGTCACGATTAACCAGCTAGTTCCTCTTGCTCTAGATGCTATATCGAAAGGCAACGTCAGAAAACCATTTAAGTTCTTGTTTGTTGATGAGTTTCAAGATACCGACCCCGTCCAGATGCAACTGATAGCAAATATTCGTCATTACTGTGAATCTCGTTTATTTGTGGTCGGCGACCCTAAGCAGGCTATTTATAGGTTTAGAGGCGCAGAGGGCGACGCCTTCAATGAGATGCGGAGCATATTCAAGAGAAAAGGCTTTACATTTAAAGAGCATTCGCTAAAAACAAATTTTCGAACAGATGGCAAGTTGCTGAAATCCTTCGAGCCCTATTTTGAAGAGTGGGGAAAAAGAAATTTGCTACCCTATCAAACTGGGAAGGACGATTTGGTCCCGAATGCGAGAGTGAACAATAGTGGGCAGCCAGTCAGGTTTATTTCTTTGACGGGAGATGCGTCTTCGACTACCCCAACATTCGTAAAGGAATTGTTGCAGAAAGGATCTCGGGAAATTGCCATAATTTGCAGATCAAACTCCGAGGCGTTTTCGGTGAGGAATGCGCTTCGCGAACAGGAAATAAATTGTGAACTATTTGTTGGAGGAAACTTTTTCCAGTCGGCTCCTGTTATCGAATTCCAGTCTCTTCTCAAAGCACTAGAAGACCCAACCAGCATGGCGAAAGTTCTTCAGCTTTTTGAGACACAATGGTTTTCCTCTTTGATGCTAAATAACTCAGCCCCGGAACAAACAAACCTATCTGACTTACAAAGTTGGGGATCTAGAACGCCTGCTGCGCTTAGTTGGTCTAGCCGTTTGGCCACGCAGGACTTTGATTCACCTTTGGCAAACCAAGACATTGCCTTCCTGTCCCAGAGAATCTCAATACTGCGCAAAATGTTAGAAAATTGGTCTGTAATTGATCTAGTTGGCTTCCTGAGAGCTGAATTTATGCCTGAGGATTTTCTTCCTCAAGATTTAGAAAATTCAGTAAACATTGAGATTCAGCAAAGCCATAGACATACCTATTCAAGGTCTCTTGATCATTTGATTTCTATCCTCGATGAGACATTTGCTGGCCAACCTCTTACCTTGAATCACTTAGTGGACTGGCTTGACATCCAAATAGCAACCAACGATAGCGAAGACTTGCCACTCAATCGAGAAGATATCGCGGGGAAAATTGTAGCGCTAACTGTTCACAAGTCAAAGGGTTTGGAATTTGATGCAGTACTTTTGCCATTTATAAGCCAGCGGTTTAAGGTCGGGTCGTTCTTCACAGGGAAAGATAGATTTGCAGTGTTGAGAGAAAAAGGCGAAAAACTCAAAGTTCTTTGGCAGTGGTCGGGAAAGCAAAATTTTGATTCCCGAATCTGGGCCAGCGAGGATTTAGAAACAGAAAAAGAGGAAACCAGACTCTTGTATGTAGCTATGACTAGGGCGAAACACAATCTCTATGTCTTTGTAAAGCCTGGGAAATCCAGATCCGCTGGAAGGCCTACAAGTTGGAGGGATTTGCTAAGTGGAGATGAATAAGTTTGAAGTTCTGGCATTGAACAATGTCACAGCCAAATCGATTCAGGATAGCCTGTCTTCTCGTGGTCTCATTTGGCAAGATGTATTGCATGTCACTGCGACAAATAGCTTAGCCTCTGCGTTCCGAGACTCTGGCACCCTTGCGCATCCAATAGGCCTTCTCTTCGACATGTTCGTTGGCCCAACTAAGGGAAACAAATCAAGACTAGATTTGGATTCATTCCCGGATTCAACGATGTTTTATGAATCTAAGGAAACAAAGACAAACTACATGGTAGCAATGACGGCCTGGACTCAGCGGCTTTCTTACAAGCGGTTACACCAGTCTTCTGCTTGGTCGCAGGCGTTAAGAGATTATGTTTCTCAACTCGAACTAGACACAGACTTGAAGCACCTCTTACGTAAGAACTCTGCAGAACTGTTAAAGTCATTCATAAAACTTTCTAATGACGGGATTTATCCTTCAGATTTTTCAAGTGAGTCGAGTGCATCCAGAGCATCAAAACTAGAGGAGGCGGCTGTTCAACTGTGGACTCAACTTGAGAATGAGTTTCCGGAATTTGCTTCTGGAAGAGAGAGTCTCTGGATGGATCTCAAGGAGTACAAGTCAGGAAAGACCGCCCTAGCAAAAGAGGTCTCAAATAGACTCAAAGGTGCATTTAATAAGGCTTTTGGCAATAATTCTGCGCAGATAACAATCGTTCATCACGGTTTTTACTTTTACACACCTCTTCAGTGGGCTTTTTTCAAGCTGATTCAAGAAACACCTGGGTTCAATCAATTATTCATCCTTCACGATGACGGGAAGAATCCAGCCCTAAGAATATGGCGAGAATTCTTTTCCGAAAGGCTCTCTATGCCAAATTACTCCTCAGAAATTGATGCTGTAGAGCCAAAAACTAAAAGGGCAAAGTTTTTTCTAGAATTGATTTCAGGAGAATCAAGGAATACTCATGTTGAGAACCTCAACTTGAGTATTGAGGAATACCAGAATACAAGCGAATTTGCTCGCGAACTTAGGCAGTACAAAGCGAATATTGGCGATTCGGAACCACAAATTTACGCTCCCGCAGTTAAAGATGTCAAAAGATTCGTGGATCGAGTCCTAAACCCAACCAGCCAGAATCCTACAAACCTTGTTGAATTACCGGCAGGAATCTTTCTTCAGTCAATACATGACTGCATCAAGGTTGCAACCGACGGAAGTTATAGCCTCATTCCAACTACACAAGATGTTAGGAGAATTCTAGGCTCGGGATTTCTAAGGTTTAGCCTAGAAGGGGATAATAACGAAGCCAACTTGGTGCTTCGGTCCTTAAGGTACTTCGAAGATTGTCGTTCCATTGGCGATTGGAAAACCAGAGCCGAGAAATTGGCGCGGCTCATTATCGATGAAGTACACAATCTTGACCCAAAAGGCAACTCTAGGCAAACGAAGTTCGAAAAGGTAAAAGCGGGGTCTCAAAATCCACTCCGACTGCTACCTTGGCTGGATTTCGGTGACACGGACGCAATTGTCATAAAGAGCGTGATTCACAAAATCATGACGTTACTTGAAAGGGTCTACTCTACCGAGAGAATTACTCTAGGAAAGCATGCAGATTCGATTTCCGAAGCTATCAAAGAATGGATGGCACATGCGAGCGCAGAAGAGCAAAGTAGAATCTCAAAGGCCCTAGATGTTTTACGGTTCGCAGATGACGGAGAAGTTGATGCAATCGGCCTTGTTGACGTAGTTTCAAGAATTCTCAGTGGGGTTGAGGATGAAAATGAAAGCCAGAGTTCTGAAATTGGGGATTTTGACCCAGCCAGCCTAATGCGAATGGGTGATTTGGATAGACTCGGATATAGCCAAACCCAGGTTGACACGCAGATATGCAACTTGGCAGAAGGAAGCTTTCCAAATCAACAAAAGCCTGTTCCGTGGCCTTTCTCACTTGAAAGCTTTTCTGGTTCAGTTGCTGAAAAATTTCGAAAGATTTCTGTGGAAATCTACCGCTTACGAAGCATTACAAGTACATTAGAAGATCTTTACCTCTTTTGGCTTGCCTTAGAAGGTGTATCAGACCAAGCTAGCCTCAAACTTAGTTGGATCGCCCGAATTGGTTCGGAAGACAAGCTACCCAGCAACTTTATAAGAATTTGTTCCAAGATTTCAAAGGTCGACACAGTTACCTCGGAGTATTTAGGTGGATTAACTATTCGAAACTCAAGAACCGACGCCGCAAACTTCACAAACTTCCGCAATCGCGTTCCTCTAGTAGACAGGCACGATGAAAGCGCTTTTGTGGCAGGAGCATCCAAGTTCGGCTTTGTTGCTGCCTCAAGTTTACTAACATGTTCTAGAAGATTTGCACTTCAGTGGGTACTCAGCGATAGTGCAAGCTTTGAACCTGAACATACTCAGGAAATACTCTGGGGGAATCTTCGCTACCCAATTTATAGAGAGTTCACAGACTCAAGAGACCCTGAAGCGTGGAATAACTCCGGGAGGCTGCAGAGGGATTTAGGGATCTCCTTGAGCGAGGCCGTGAAGTCAAGCAGTCAGAATAAACGGGTAGTAAAGAGAAACGGTGCTAAACCTGTATGGATATACTCTCTTGGAGGTAGGAATAATCCATCTGCCAATGACCCGCAGGACATCGCTTATAAAGCAAATCTCAGAGCAGTTCTAGACTACGTCGAGCCTCAACTCCATGGTTCAAACCTCGCCCTGCCACGAGTTGAGCCCACCAAAGCTCAGCAATCTGTTTGTAATGTTTGTCCTGTGAGTAAGACCTGCACAGCAGCAGTAACTCAATTGACTGTTGCCTTCAACTCGTGACAGCATTAATTCAATTGAAGGCCAATCCTGTTCCGGTCTCGAACACATTTCGTTGTCAGAGCAATTAGAATTTAGCCAAACAATTCTGGAATAGTGCTAGTGTGCCCGGCGCTCAAGTCCGATAAAAGCCAGCTCGCAACATCCTGAATAACTAGTTCTCCAGTGGTGTCGGCAACCCCAATTCTTAGAACTGGGATGTTTCTGGCTTCACATAGTCCAACAAACTTCACATCGTCTTCTCTACCAACGGAGATGAGCATTCTGCCTTGAGATTCGCTAAATAAGGCAGCAGTTAGATCTATTTGGTCCCTTTCCATGAGCTCTTCTAGCCAGATTCTTGCTCCAACATTGAACCTTAGGCAGCTTTCAACAATTGCTTGGGTTAGGCCACCATCAGAAAGATCATGCGCTGAGGCGATTAGACCTTGCAGGCTAGCTCCTTGAACTAGTTCTGCGAGGGCTTTTTCCTGGTTTAGGTCAACCACTGGTGGTTTACCACCAAGGTGATCGTGAA
>JACCDP010103753.1_pt1 | contig 18317 bp, 18 predicted proteins | sample 7445841 | NCBI WGS metagenome assembly JACCDP01 (sample SAMN15323441, study PRJNA562643) | freshwater metagenome | isolation source: river surface water | place: USA:Blue River Watershed | collected 2017-08-17
CACCGCCCCCGTCATTCGCATCTCAATTGACCGGACTTGGCCTGACGGGTCTGAGCCTGTACAACATGTTGGGTGGAGGCAAGTAATGAGTCTCGGTGATCTCGCTGAAGAAATTAAAAATCCCTCGGTAGCCCAGCTAATGGCTGCGTATCCAACTATGGATGCATTAAACAGAGCTATTAAAATGGGTAAGGTGCCTCGCACTACTGAGGTGGGTATTGTTGCTGAAACTTATAACCGCATCATCAACGATGCAATGGCTAAACAAGCGCAGATGAGTAGTCCCACTGTGTTGGATGAGCGGTTAGCTATGGGTGCGCCACCTCAAGCCGCTGGTCTAGCCGCCGTGCCCGTTCGAGAGGAAATGTTCCAAGAGACCATGACTGGAGCGACTGGTGGTCTGGTGGCTATGGCTGGTGGTGGGGACACAAGAGATAGAATAGCGATTCAAAGACTCATAGAGAATTTTGGGTTTACCCTTGATCAAGCTTTGAAGATGCCAAAAGAAGCAAGAGACGCGATTTTATCCGGGGCCGCAGTAAAAATACCTTCTAGATTAGGTGGTGATGAGTTTGACGTAGAAGCACAGCAAGGAGCCATGTACGCACAGCCAGATATGATGGGCCAAGCAATGGCAAACTATAAGCCCCCCGTAACAAATATTAGTGCGCCTAGTATTTCTATGCCTAAAGCTCCTGGTGTTAGATCTATGGAAGATTTTCTTCCTGAGGCAAGAAGCGCATTTTCAAATATTCAAGCACCTCAAGAACTTACATACGAAGGCGTCATGGAAGAAAGAAACAAACGCCTTGCCGCTCTGGGAGTTGATCCTAAGTTCTTTACAACCGAAGCTGGTAAAGTTGAGAAAGAAATTGAAGGTCTTGGTAAGAGCCGCACTGAAGCTGCCAATATGCGTTTGCTTGAAGCTGGCCTGAATATCCTTGGTGGTACATCCCCTTATGCGTTTGAGAATATTGGTAAGGGCGCAAGCGCTGCATTGAAGGGATTCCAGGAAGATGTAAAGGACCTTAATAAACAAAAACGCGACCTTGTTAATGCCCAACGTCAGCTACGTATAGCCCAGAATGAGATGGACACTAAGGGGTCTGATGCCGCCGCTGCCAAAGTTGAAGCTAGAAAGAGTGAAATAACTAACCTGCGGAATCAGATTGAGCAAAACAGCGTCACTCTAGCTGGCACCTTCAAAGCCGCTGCAGAAAATAGGGACTGGCAGAAATACAGCACGGACATACAGATCGCCCTAGGCAAAGCTCAGATGGACTTCAGGGCTAGACTTGCTGAACTCGATTACAACAAACCAAGTGAGATCAGAAAGACAATTGACGATTTTGTTGACCGAACTGTCATTGAAAACAAATTTAGCCCAGAACAAAAAGAATCTTTGAGAACAGCCCTAATCGGTCAAGAACTCGGTGTGCGCCTGCGCCCCAAAGGTGGGGATAAAGGCAGTCTTACTGAAAAACAATCTTTTGATATACGAGACAAAGCTTTAACGTACGCGGACGAAAAACTTAGAAGTAATCCCGCTTATGAAGCCCTAGAAAAAGCAGCGGTAAAAGGTGATAAAAAAGCCGCAGCAGAAATACAAAGATTAAAAGAACAATACAAAAACGAATTTTTAAAGGAACGGGGTATAGGGTCTGGCAGGGCACAAACATCCGGTGGTGTCGGGGGTGCTGAATTTTTAGGTTTTGAAGAATAGTAAAGGCTTGCCATGCCTATCGCTAAATTCCGTTTGCCAGATGGAAGAGTGGCTAGATTCAGGGTGCCCGACGGTATATCCCCTGCGGAAGCCCAAAGACTTGTTGCACCTGAATTAGAAAGACTTAGCCAACTGGAGCAAGAACCCTACGTCCCCAAGGAAGAAGCTGGGTTTTTTAGCGCTTTGGGTGAGGGTCTATCAACTCTTGGTGCAGTACCTGAGACCGTTCAATACGCTTTTTCTCCCGATGCTGCCACACGGAAAGCTGCTGCCAAGGCTGCTGAATCGGATCTGGAGTACCAACAACTTCTAGAATCCAAGGGTATTGGTGACGTACTCACTTTTGCCAAGCAACAAGCCGGTCAAGCTATTGGATTTATGGGTGCCCCTCTGGCAGCTGGTGCCGCCGCTGCCGCAGTATCTGGACCACTTGCGCCTATAACGGGTACTGCCGCTTTTCTAACTACTGCAGCCACCCAATATTTTGCCAATACAGTCGGGCGTCAGGCACAAGTTCAGGAAGCAAAAGCTATAAAAGGCGAAGCCACTGAAGCGCCCGATATAACTAAAGCTCTGCTCTCTTCCGCAGGGCAGGCTGGCCTTGATGTTCTTGGTTTTAAAGTTTTTAAACCGCTTGGCGCACTCGTTGGACTGGGTGGGAAAAAGGCGGTGGAGGATCAGGCTGAGGCCATCGTGAGCACCGCTCTGCGGGATGGTGCGGATAAAGCTGCTGAAACCCTACTTGGCGCAGCCGCTAAAGGTTCTACGTTTGAAGCGGCACAAGAGACTGTACAGACTGTATTGGAGCGCTGGGGTGCGGGGTTGAACCTCGGAGATGATGAGGCGATACGTGAGTACTTTGAGGCTGCGGCTGCTGGTGGCCTGTTGGGTGGACCGCTCGGTGCGGGTAGTAAGTTTGTGCAGGACGTGCGTAACAAAGCCGTTGATGACTTGATCGCAGAAGGTGAAAAAGAAGCAAGTGGGTTGGCGTTCAACCCCCAGACAGCGGCAGATAACTGGTCTCTTACCGAGAAGAAAATTAAAAGCGAGGCAACGCCTTTGCCGTTGGTTGACGCTAACAATCAACCCCTGTCTTACACCCCTGATGTGCTAGAGACGTTCGGGTTCAGTCCTGACTTCGCTGCAATTACTTCTGGCACGACTACATTGAACGCTGACCAGGTGATTGGCAAAGGTGTACAGGATCAGCAGGTAACGTCTGTGTTGTTCCGCAACATGGTGGACGCACGGAACGATTTGGGTAGAAAGCTGAAAGACTCTGCTGAACTCAGCCGCATGACCCCTGACGAGATGCAGTCAAACGTCGAGCAGTATGAGAAGCTTACGCTCGGCATCAACACCCTCAAGTCAGCACTTCTTAAGCCAGGTGATGTTAAGTACACTCCGGCCAGCCTGGAGATAAAACAGAACAAAGATGGTAAGTTTTTTGTAAGAGATAGGAAGACTGGGCATCGGCCGCTCTCTATAACATTTACCAAAAAAGAAGATGCTGACGCTGCACTTGAGCGACTGAAGAACGAGTACAACGACGTCACGGATGATCGGGCGAACCGCAACGCCTACAAAGTACTTAAACCCACACCGCCGGGGAAAACTACTGCACCCCCAACCGCAGCCGCTGCGACAGCTCCTGCCGCGACCGTAACCACTCCACCACCGCCGCCCACTGCGCCAACTGCGACAACCCCTGCTCCACCACCCCCACCCCCTGCGCCCACTGTAACTCCTGAAACAGCAGCGGCTAGGGATAAGGTGGATACGGAGTTCGGTCAGCAAGCGCAGGAAGTGTTTGATCTTGCTAATAATTTCTTGGACAACGGTGTCTTTACTACCGAGGTAGAAGCTCTTGCTGAGGCATCGGACGTTGTTAGATCCCAGACTGAAGCAGACCTTGAAGCTGCTGCTGAGCCTACACCCGAACCCCCAACTGAACTTCCAACTGAACCCCCAACTGAACCCCTAACTGAACCCCCAACTGAACCCCTAACTGAACCTCCCCCTACACCCCCCGTTAGCAGGCTGCAAGAAAAGATTAATGCGCTAGCTGAGGACTATGGGGAAGGGGTGCGTAACCTCGTAAAGAACGAAGAAGACTTTAATAACGTAGCCAAATTTTTAGACAGACTCAATGTTGCGGAAAATGACCTCAAGCAGTTAAAGAGGACAAAATCACCTCTTGTAGAAAACAAACAAAAAGAAGTCAACGAACTTAACGAAGCTTTTGACTCTGCGTTATCTACGGGCGATCTGTCTAAAATTAAGCAAGCTGCACCAAAGACTGAGGCACCTAAAGCCACGAAGCCAGATGAAGAAGCTAGAAAGTCCGGCGAAGTAACGGTCACTAAGTTTGAAGAGGGCGTAGAAGATACTTTTGTAAAACCTGCAAAGCCCACCTCGTACTCAGAGCCTTTGCCACCAGTCGTAACCCCTGAGGAAGTTTCTGCGAGAATAGAAGCAAGTGGGCAGGCAAAGAAAGCTAAAGAAGTAGCCAAAAAAGTTAAAAAGGACGCATGCGAATGAGCAAGGCACACAAGATGTGTACGTTGGACAACGGTAGTACACCTACCGCTAGTCGTGCTCGTCAGGCCGTTGCGGAGATTTTTTCTACCCCCTACGAGTCGGCTAAAGATATGTCTTCCGACGTGTACAACAGGCTCGTAAACGAATCGGCAAACGCACTTAAATTTACTTGGGTTATCGCTGAGCGCCTTGAAAAACTAGGATTCCCACAAGGCCAGAGCATCAACAACTATTTGAAACGGCAACGTGCGTATAGAGAGAAGCTACGTAGACACTCTGAAGATGTTATCAAGTCCCTGGTCGGTGTGCATACCGTCAGTAAAGAATCGGCTGATAAATTAAACGAAATCGGTGCGGTTGCTACATTGATAGAGGTCAACCCGTTTGAAAGTAAAAACAGATACAACCCAAACACGGCTGAAACAAAAGAGCTTGCAGACGCTGCTAAAGACCGTGTAGAGATCGATGGCAAGTCATACACAAAAGCGGAAGCTTGGGAGCTTCTAAACGAAGACATCAAAAAGATGGACGCGGAATTTGTAAAGGCTTGGAGATCTAGATTTGGTGCCAAGCCTATTCCCAGTAGGGCCATGCCTTCCGCTGCATTAAAACAAGTATTTGATTCTTATAGGTTCTACAGAAACTCTTTGAGGGACGCCATCATCCAGTCCTACAAAGATAGAGAAGGCGAAGGTAGCCTGCGCGACAACGAGACATCGGCAAAAGTTTATTCTCAAATCCAGCGTTTGAAGAGTCAGTTTGCAAAAGCAAACAACGATGCGTACATGTCGCTCCTACGTTCTGGTCCATATGTTGTAAACATATACAAAGACACTAAGACCTTAGACGAAGACGGTAACAAAAAATACGAGTTACAGAGTTCTGAGTTCTTTGAAAGTCGTGCGGAAGCAAGGAAAGCAGCCGAAGCCGCACGATCTAAATTTGGCAACGACTATAGAATTCAAGACTTTAAACGTAACGAGATCGAAAAGTACATGTACGGCATGGGCAACCGTGGCGCTATTAACTCGTTCTACGATAAATTAAAGCCTGAGTTAGAAGGCTTAAAGCCAACTTTGAAAGAAGGAGAGCCTGGCTATAGAGAAGAGCTAGAGCGCATTGAGAAGTTAAAAGATAGACTGCATGAGTTGTCCCTTCTGCTGTACCCAGAAACTTCTGTTAAACGACAGCTGGTTGCCAAACGTAAGGGTACTGAGGGCTTTATTAAAGACATCCTTAAGTCTTATACGATCATGTCTGATCGGTACGCTGGGCAGATCTCTCAAATTCAGTACAACGGTGCTATCGACCAACAACTGAATGATCTGAATGTATCTTTAAAAGATTCCAACCTGCCACAGGACAAGCAGGAGATAGGCGTTAACCTAGCAAATGAACTGGCTAAACGTGTTTTAAATATCGAATCTGCGCCATCTGCTGGATCTAGGTTTGCTAATGCAGCTAACCAACTTGGGTTTTTGTGGTTCCTTGGGCTAAACCCAGCTTCCGCGATGGTCAACCTATTGCAAGTCCCCGGCGTCACACTGCCTTTTCTTTCCGCAAGGTACGGCTTCCCTGCGGTAGGTGAGCTGACAAAGGCTTATCGCACCATAGGTAAACTAAAAACAGGGTATCTCTCAGACGGGACTTTGAGCGAACGTATCGACGAGGTCATTCGTCTAAAACCTGAAGCACTACAAAAACAGTATGGTCTGACCCTTGATGAAGCCCGTATGTTAAAGGAGCTTGATGATCGCGGTGCGCTACGTTCTGGCATGCAGATTTACGACATCAATAGCGTAGCTGACTTGGGTGGTGCATATCCCGGCTCTGTAGCGCATGGCATGTTTGTATTTCAAAAAGCTGCTGGGTTTATGTTCCAGAAAGCTGAACTTATCAACCGTGAAGTAACCGCTCTTGCTGCCTACCGTTTAGCCAAGAAAAAAGCCTCTAAGGGTCAGGCTTCACCAATGGACCAAAAGGATGCGGTAAATTTTGCCGAAGATGCGATTGAAAAAACTCAGGGTGCCTATTCTGAGGACCAAGCCCCACGCATCTTCATGAACCCGCTAATCCGCACGGTGCTGATGTTCAAGAAGTTCCCGGCCCACATGGCCGCCGTATACATCAACCTTTTTAAAGACATATTTAGGAACGCTGATCCAGCGGTTAAATCTGTAGCCCGCAGGCAGTTCGCTCTTATGATGGGTATGAGTGGGTTGTTCTCTGGCGTGGTTGGTATGCCTCTGTACTACATCATTCGGGATATCGCTAATGCAATCATGGGCGATGAGGATGACCCATATAATTTTGATCTAGAACTCCGCATGGGCCTGATAGATACACTTGGGCCGGATGTTGGCAACATGATGTATCGCGGCATATTGGGTGAAAGTGGGTTAGATCTTGGTTCCCGAGTCTCTTACGAATCTTCTTTCCTTCTAGGCGGCACGGAGGACATACCTTTCCTAGGCGGTGTCTTTGGATTGCGGGATATCAAGCGTGGTAAAGATGCGGAAGAAACACTAAAGAACGCAATGTTTGAACTTCTCGGACCTGCTGCAGGCATTGTCAGCGGTTTCTTCCGTGGCGGTGAGAAGATAATGGACGGTGAAATTATCCGTGGTATAGAGGCCGCATCTCCAGCTTTTCTAAGAAACATAGTCAAGAGCGGTAGATACGCTACTGAAGGCGCCCTAACTGCAAGGGGCGATCCAATTGTTGAAGACCTGAGCACACTTGAGATCCTTGGGCAGACTTTTGGTTTCTCCCCGCAAAGATTGTCTAGCCAGTACAAGATAAACAACCAGATCAAAGACCTAGAAGCAGAGATCGTTGGGCGTCGTAACAGCCTACTAGACCAGTATGCCAAGGCCGTGCGCACTAGGGACTTTGATGCCAGACGAGAAGTAGAAGATGAAATACGGTTGTTTAATCTCGCTAACCCGAACCCCAAAATCCAGATCACACCCAGCACGATCAGAAGGTCTCTGGCTAAGCGGGAGTCTGTCTCCGAGCAAACTAAAAAGGGTATCTTCTTGTCCCCGTCCATGCGGGAGCAGTTTGCCGAAGAGCTACAGTTGGAAGACGAGTAAAAAAGACCCCGCACGAGGCGGGGTTAGGAGAAGTACTACCATGGAGACTACAAATCTACATCAGGTTCGCCATATGCGCAAGCCCTGTATATTGTCTTCAACGACTACCCTATATATGTAGTTCGCCGTAGGGTCCGGTATTGTTTTCTTAAAAGCTGCCATAGTCTTCTTAGGGTCCATGCAGGGTATGAAGATAGATGTCCCTGGCACAAACTCATTCCAAAGGATCTTGAATCTTATTCTGTCCGACCACATTTTCGATGTCTACCCCCATACGTTCAGCATCCAACACCAACACGCTAACAGGGGGCGTATTGAGATGAGTCCCCTTCGACATTCCCTTCTTAGCTACCTCGATCAGAAGATCTTTCTTCTTTAGCCCTTTAAGAACTTCCTTGTAGGGTACGTTCTTGGTGGAGCATTCTTCCCGAATAGCTTTGATAAGCAAGAATATTTTCTTAGTGTCGGGTTCCATCCGTATTAAAAGTTCACCACGCGGGGTCTGGCTGCATATGTTACCTGTCCTAGCGTCTGTGGTGCTATCCACCACAAGCGTGTTCTGCGCCATGTGCTTCAGTATAAAGTGCGAAATGAAGGACTTGTAGTCGTCACGATCTTCATCAGAATCTACGTGCTTGGTCTGGCTAATCGTGTCAAGATAAAACTGTCTGATCTCTTTGAACGGGTAGTCAATTAAATCCAGCTCCCTCGCTATCATCCCACCTACTATGTTCACCGCGCCCAACGCAGAGTAGAAACGGAAGTTTGACCCAAGTTTTAGTTCCTCGTTGATCTTGTCAACTTCTCTCTTCACCCTCTCGATAACACTGTCTAAGTTCGTCTGCACGGCAGTCATGTACGGTATCCATGCGTGACCGTAATTTTCCATCAGCAGGTTATCAAAGAGTTCTATACCTTCCTTGGTAGAGATTGATGTGCCAGGGTCGATGTTGTACTCAACACAACGAAACATTTCCCCTTCTGGAATGTCCTTGATGCTATGTAACTTGTCGTAAAAAGAAGCGTTACTTGTCGCAACTCCGATGGTTCTCCAAGTAGTGTTGTTCTTGCGTAATGAATTAGAGTCCGCCTTCATACGATCACGGCCCCGCCCTTGCGTAATACCGTAAAGAAAGTTTGAGACTTCTTCGGGCTTAAGGTTAGTAAGCTCGTCAACAGCTAACGGTATGTTGTTGAGCACCCCCATACGCTGGACCAACGCAGACTTAGTATCATCTGGACTGCGCAGTGGGTCTTCTGGATGCCCCCATACTGAATTGATAACCCGCAGTACGGTGGTCTTGCCTGTCCCTGATCTGGTGTGCATAAGATTCAGAAGGACGCCCTTGTGGTTTGTAGCCCGTGACAGTAGTGGTGCCCCGAATGCGGTCAAAGCAGCAAATGCCTGTGGCTCAAGTCCTGGTTTAGAGTACCCATGGAAAGCAGTCTTCCAGTTATCTAGTGTTCCTTTGACCCTAAACCACTCAACCATGTCAGACGTGCTGGCAGTGGGGGGTACATAGCGAAGCTTCCCTAGATCCAATTCCATATCCCCGACCACAAACGTATCGCGGTATTCCCCGTTTTTCTTTGTCCAACCGAATTGATGGTGAGCGGTCTCAGCCTTTCTCTGGATCTGCAAATTCTGAGCGCAACTAATGACATACGTCTGGATGTCCAGCCAGCCGTTTTTACCGGTAGTCAGCACCCCGCGCTTGGATAACTCCGTCCTAAAACTATCAACAGAAGTCAGAGATGCCATTGGCACTGTGAAATTTTTTACTCCATCTAAAGGTAGATGGACTCGTAGCCATGCGCTTTCACCTTCATTAGAATCGTCGATTCGCTGAACCACAAACAAATCATGCGGGTAGATGACCTTGTGACCCTCGCTCTTGTCTCTTACAAAAATGCCGCCGTTCTTACCTCTGAAGTATGGCTCGGGTAGTGGAGGGACATCGTATACAACGACTTCTGATTCTTCTTCACCTATCTTGACTTCTATCTCTTTGTCTTTGGACTCCAGGATCTCGGTGCCAAGAACGATGGGGGTTGTTATGTTCCCTCTATGCGTACACCCTTCGCACCCACCAGGGTTTGCACCCTCAAATGTTTCGCAGTAGAAAGGCCCCGCAGTGTCAGAAGCTTTTTCCTCCGTCTCTTCTGGAGAATAGTTTGGATGCTTTTTAGATATCTTGTGTATGGCCGTGTCACGATCTTGGCAGAAGTTCGCAATCGACAAACCACAACGCCATAAGTCATAGCCTATGTCAGCCTGATTCTGATAGATGTTCAGTAGTTGAGGGCACCCATCTCCCTCCAAAGACCGGAGGATGATCTTGCGAAAGTAAGATACCTTGTTGCCCATCAACGACTTAGTTAGTGGGCTTGGCTCCCTCTTGACCTTGGGCGTAAACGAGATCTGTGGTTTAGGCTTGGGGAGTATCTCGGATATCTGCTCGATACTATGCGCAACCTCTGGGGGTGCTAGGAGTTTGACTTGCCTAGGCGTCTCTTCCTTCAAGTTGAAAGTGTTTGGCACACGCAGGATGCGGGAGGCATCGGTTGTGCATGGGCCGTCGATGTAGAAGTTCTTTTCTAAGCAGAGTTCACGCAGTCCATCAGCAAGTGGTTGCCACTCTTCGCGTGTCAGTTCTTTATCAAGAACCCAGTATGCGTGCACCCCACCGCCTGAATCGACGATGGCAGGTTCGGGTAGTCCAGTCTCTTCTAGGAACCGCTCAAGTTCTAGGATTACGGTCTCTTTGTCGTCGTAACCCTTTTTCTTTTCAAACTTGCCAGGCCCAGCATCAACGTCTATCCAAAGAGACTTAATAAGTTTTACGTTACTTTGTTCTCTGGGCTTTACAGCGTTGGGGTCATCAAACGTGGCAGGGGCAAAATAAACATCCCTCTTGTCGCGTAGAAAAGTTTGAATCGCTTTGTCTGTTTCTTCTACTGTGCTGAGAAAGGAATGGATTGCTGGGCGTTTGTCACCAGCCCTCAACCCTGTAATGCAAATATGACCTTCCCCAGCAAGAATAGCTCTCAGGAATTCTTGCATAATAGACTCTTGTTGTTGTGGTTCACATCACCGCCCATGCTCAAAAGGAAAGGTGTCGGGTTCCGTCAACCTAGCCCGACGCTAGTGAGAGCCGCGCCTGACGAATGGCGCTTCCGGGGGGAGGAAACTTACTCGTCGTCCCATTCAGCAGCAAGTTCCTTCATGGACTTAGCTGCCTTCTCCTCGACCTTCTTGCTTGGTCGCTTAGTGGGTTCTTCGACGGATTCTTCTTCAACAACAGGCTTGGTAGCCTTAACAGGTTTAGCCAATCTCTTCTCAACCACACCATCTACTTGCGCCACAGTCATTGTGATCGCGGCACGTGCCTCAGAGGTCTGTGCTTTAAGAGAACAAATATTATGCTCATGTTCTTCCAGCGGCCGCACGGGAGAGAAGAAAAGTTTTGGTGTTGCGCTGTCCGTGTCAAACTTCATCTCGGTAACAACATCTTCCACGTTAACACCGTGAGCGGCAAGGTACTTGCCGTATGCCTCAAGGGGCATCTTGTTGTTCTCAGCCTTACCGAAAATAGACTGTGACGGCAACACAAGCTGGTACACATCACCCTGCATGTCATTAGCAAGGACCACCGCCAAACGACGTGAGAACCTACATGCGCGTGAATTACCTTGACCCGAACCCGTTACGTTCTGTGGGCAGTCTGCACAAGTAGATGATTGTGGTTCTTGAACACTTGCATCGGGGCGCATGCCATCAGCAGACCAGCACGAGGGGGCTACCTGCTCACCCTCTTTGTATTGACCTTCGTAATACGTACGACCGTTGTGCTCTGCGGCAGAAACAATCACCACCTGCATAGAGCGGTCTTCAGACTTAGCGGTCTCTTGCCCACCGACCATCATGCGGAAAACACTACCGCGAATAGAGATACGCTTGTTCTGGCTTGCACCCATAAGCGCACGTGTAGTGGCACTCAGGGTACGGTTTTTCAAATACTCGGGCAGATTGCCCTTAAAGAGTTGCAGTTCCCCACTCATTTAGATCTCCTAACAGTTACGGAATAACGAGACTCGTTGTTAAGCCCCTTGGGAAGAAGGCTAGGGTTTTCCTCTAGCCACGCTTTCATGTTTGACTGGTGTACACGGCGCTCAAGAAGATCGTATGCGTCATGCTCACGGATGAACTCGTGCATGGACTCCCAGTCAGAGGTCCAGTATCTAGTCTTTACTGATTTGATGATTGTGCCGTTAGGCGTCTTGATGCTATCCGCACCAGTGGTCTTGCAGAGTTCTAACATCTCGTTCTCCACAAGCTCCATCTGAGCAACCAGATCAGCTCTGTGCTCTTCGTGTTCACGATCAAGCTGTTGCAGCTTGTCGCGCATCTTGATGTATATTTTTGCCAGTTTGTCGGCACCGATTTCGCTCATTGAGACCCTCCAGTTTGTTGGCTCGTACCATGTTTGTCAACTGGGGGGACAAAAAGTTCCACAATTTTTTTATGAACATCTTGTTTCAACTGTAACGATTTGTACACGTGGGCTTCTTCGGTGCTACCTTGCAAGTGCACAACGGTGATGTTGTTCTTCTGACCCTTCCTGTGCACCCTAGCGTTAGCCTGTAGATAGGTCTCAAGACTCATGGTGGGGCCAAACCAGATCACCGTATCAGCGGCAGTTAGCGTTACCCCGTGGGATGCGGCTTGCGGTTGGATCACCAATACCTTCGGATCCGCTTCTTCCTGAAACTTCTTAAAGATCTCCGCACGTTGGTGAGGACTAACTGAGCCCGAGATAATCTCGTTGGTGATGCCTTCCTTAGTCAGGTTCTCAGAAACTATCTCAATCGCATGCCGAAACGGCACAAACACCAGCACTTTGTTGGAGGTCTCATTGATAACTTCTAACATTACTTGGATTCGATTGTTACCATCAAACGAAACCACTTCTCCAGTATCCGAATAGACCGCACCACACGATAGCTGGAGTAGCTTATTCATCACGGTAGCCGCATTGACTGCGGAAATAACTTCATCAGCAGCGAACACCAGCATGTCGTTGCGTATCTTCTTGTAATAAGTCTCTTGAAGTTTGGTCAGCGGCACTATGCGGGTGATGTAGGTGATGTCTGGTAGGTCAAGGCATTGCTCTTTTGTAAATCGAATAGACGGTTGCAGTGCCCTGTGTACGATATCTACTGCATCCCCACGTGGCGCCCAAACAAATTTACGTAACTGCACCATGACCACTTCCCGCCAGGTGTTCTTAAAACGGGGCACACGATCTGGACACACAAGCTTAGCCAAACCGAAAGCGTCTTCTGGGGACTGAGAAGCTGGGGTACCAGTCAGCATCCATAGCCATACGTGGTCGTACAACAAGTTGTACAAACACTTCCAACGTCTTGTGGAAACATTTTTATATGCGTTTGCTTCGTCCACAATGATCAGGTCAAAGCCGTTTGTGCGTATATCCTCTTGAACAATCTCCACACCATCGTAGTTGATGATTACGATCTCGGCGTCACCCTCTATGATGGCCTTTCTTTTGTTCCTGCTCCCGTAGGCGATGTCCACCTTGCGATGCATGGCAAAGGTAAACAAGTCATTCTGCCAAGCCGACTGCATGATTGACAGGGGGCAGATCACCAACACCCTTTTAATTACGCCCTTCTTAAGTAGGTAGTCCGCTGCCCATATGCAGGATGCGGTCTTGCCAGTCCCTTGCTCGTTAAAGCAGAAGGATCGTTTGTGAAGCGTTAAGAATGATGCAGTCTCAATCTGGTGTTCCATGGGCTTGTGAAAGCCCGTCCAAGCGTATTCGTTCTTTATAGTGGAAGGCACGTTCTTTATTCTCAAAGAAGCCAATACCTGCGCTTCTTCCAGCCCCCACTTGACGAGGACTTTGGAGATGCCTTCTTCTTTTTCTACGAGCTTGCTGTTTGGGATTGTTGCTAGGACTGGGTCAGGATTTTTTAAACGAAGCAGGAGTGCTTTGTTGTCGATGATTTCCATGGGCTCTCTAGGTTATTTTTTTCTTTCACGCTTACTTACCTCAGACACCAGCTTGTGATTAGAGTTCCGCAGAAAGGAACGATTTTTTGAGGGGGCTTGCACCTTGTAGCCATCTTTGTTTGACCCTCCTTTACTTAACGGGCGGTTGTGGGCTACGTCTTTACCCTCACGCATGTCTGCTTTGCCATTACCGTTGTCGTCCTTACCCTTCTTGTCTAGGGCACGTCTGGCGCGTTGACGCTCCATGCGTTTCTCGTGCTCACCTCTAGCAACTTGCTGGGTGTACTCTTTTTTATAGGGTCTGGGTTTGTTAACGTAAGGCATGATCAGTGCTCCCCTCTACCGTTGTGTGGGCAACTCGTAACCACACAATAGCTTCTACAAGTAAAATTGGGTCTAGCGTTCCACACGTTCTCATCGTAGGACTTGCTTAGCCAAGAATACTCTGCCGTCCACTCTCTGAGAATCCCTAACACGTCATCACGTGTGTACTTTCTTTTAACCAGGTCGTTACACACAAGAAAGGCCAGCCCAGCGCTTATCTCCTTGACTTCTGGAAACTTGGCGAAGGTGCATAGGGCCATCAAATCTAGCTGCTTTGTGTCTGCGTACTTACTTGACTTCCCGGTTTTGTAGTCAACAATCTTGGCCTTCTCACCATTAACCACCACAAGGTCAGCCACACCCCGTAGCCATACTTCTTTGTCGAAGAACTCACAGGCGTCACCACGCTCGGTAACGCCCATCTTAAGTTCACAATATTTGTCGCCTGGAAGATCTCGGAAGATCTTTATAGTCGGTTCAATAAAACCGACGCTTTCCGGTATTGGTTTACCGTCCCTTATGTACTCTTCTGCAGCCTTATGAACCAGCTCGCCGTACATTATCGATTCAGTCTTTGGTTCTACAACATCCTTGACCACCTTGAGGTGGAAGTACTTCTTCGGGCATTGTCTAAAAAGATTTATCGAACTGTACGACCAAGCTGGTTTTTTCATTGTTTGGCTCTGTGGACTGCTACGTTCCTAAGTAAACGTGCTTCAACGATCAGGTGCTCAGCAAGGGGTATTGCTTCAGAGAAATGGTTTAATTCTAGCATGTCATGGGCCTTACGTAAAAGGTCTTTAAGTTTTAAATAGTGGGGTGCGTAGTCCATGTTGTTAGCACGATCCATAAGATTTTCCTGATCCCGATTCGCAGTTAACGGGCAGCCCTTCTGCCCAACTAGGCACGGTACGCATGCACTGCTCAACATACGCTCGTGCTTCCTCGACCTCCTCGTCTCGGACAACACACATTACCGCATCATGCACTGTAAGAACAACCCTGTATTTTTTGGAGATCAACAGCATCTGCTCTCCCACTATGCACCGAGCCAGCGCCTGAACTACGTTCTCAACGACTTTACCCCCGTAGATGTAAATCCCTTTTTCCCTACGGGAATCGTACCTAAAGACTTCACGGTTCTCGCCGTTGGACACTTCGCTTTCTTTACGTAAGTTGTTATAGATAAGCTTGAGACCGTTCGGTAGTAGAAACCCTTTCTTCACCACCTTCAACGCCCCACGCCTGTCGAATGCAGCTTCTTCCAATCTAGACAGAAGCATGACGCTCAGTGCCTCCCTGCCCTGTTGCCATAGTCCTTGAATCATCGGGTATGTATTACGGTAGACCTTGATGATCCGTGCGGCTTCGTCCTGCTCAATCTCTACACCGAATGCCTTCAACTGTGCTTGAAACTTAGCAGACCCCATGCCATAGCCAGCCCCAAGAATCGTGGTCTTACCAACGAACCGCTCTTCTTTTGTAATCTCTTCAATGGGCTTGCGGTAGATGGCAGATGCCATGATCTTGTAAACGTCTTCACCCTTGGCAAATGCCTCCACCAAATCGTCCTGACCAGCCAGCCACGCCAGCGTTCGCGCTTCAATCTGTGAAGAGTCTGCGTCTACTAGGGAAAACCCTTCGGGGGCTATGATGGAGTGCTTGATGGCAGACTTGCCATCCCGAGCGGGTAGGTTCTGTAGATTAACTTTGTCGGCACCGCCCCATCTACCCGTGTGCGCCGCATAGTACTTAAGTGGTACAGGCAGTGGGCCCCGCTTACCGATGTCCATGAACCTCTGTGTGCGAGTTTCTTCGATGGTCGTTTTTACCCCTAAGCGAGCTGCAATCAGATATTGCGCTTCCTCTGAAGCAGTTTCCATAAGGTCTTTGAACTCTTCGTCTGTCTTGGAGAACGCCCACGTCCGCTTGCCTGTCCTCGGGGATATCTTTGTTGGCGGATCTACCCCCAAACTTTGTAAGGCTTGTGCAAACTTCTCATTCGACATGATGACTTCGCGGTTAGACTCCGCCCTTGAGAGCAAGTAGTCCTTCCTGCTCAACACGTCTTTTAAGTTCTGCCCCAACAGCGAAATGTCAATCTCAAGGATAGGTTCTGTAAACATCTTCAGAGTCAAGTCGATAAGCTTCAACTCTTTGACAGGGAAGCCTTCTTTGAGAATTTGGAACAGTTTGTAGGTCAACTCCACGTCGTTGCGGCAGTACTCGCCGTACCAGTAAAGCTGCTCTTCGTCGAACATGAACCTGCGCTTACCCATGGCATTGACGACTTCAGTGCCTTTAGCCCCAAGGTTGTAGTATTCAGCCAGAGCCTTAAGACTAGCCGCCGCATCCACCCCATGCACCGGTCGCGCCATACTTAGCGTGTCAACTAAAACCTTTGGGTGTATGTCGAAAATCCAACTTAGTATTGCCCCATCGAACATCATGTTGTGGGCCAGGGCAAAACTATTCTCCCAGTCAAACTTCTTTAGGAACTTAGCCGTAGCTTCTTTGCTGCCGGAGAACCACTCTACCTCTCCGTTGTTGACTTTTATGCCAACACCTATGACCTCAAATCGTTCGTCGCGTATGTATTCTTCAGTGGTTATTCTGGAAAGTGAAAAGTACCGGTCGTAGTAAGTCTCAAAGTCAACTGTTATTAAGTCCATCTGGGTTTGCCCTATATTGTTTTTTACGTCCCAACCAGCTGGAGACAACAATCCCAGCCTCCTCCATGTCCCGCAACGCCTTAGCCACACTCGTCTTTGTGACTAGAAAGTAGTCCGCAATCTCTTGCTGCCCTACGGGGGTCTTCCTATCTTTGAGATAGTTCCAGACCTTTTGTTCCATCTTGGAAAGAATTTTTCTCACTTGGACTTACCGTAAAGTATTTGGGTCAGAGCTTCACGACGATCTTTAACTTCAGGGTCGTAGTCCAGCACCTCGCTTTCCTCCCACACCCGCAGGAATCTTTCTAGATCGGCAGCGACTTCTTTAAGTTTTAGGAACCGATCGTTTTCCTCCTTGACGGATTTAAGCCCTTCGATTACCGCATGGGTAAAAAAGACAGAAATGAGGTTGTCCTTATCTTCCCGCGAGCATTCAAGGTTGTAAGTAACAGTACCGTCATCGTTCTCCCCTACTTCCTCAAGATGTATGGAAAAGGGTTTAATACTTGCGTCATTGTTTTGTGCGACTGTCATAGCGTTTCCTTTCGGGGGGTTGGGAAATGGTTAGGTTCAAAAAAATAAACAAGATGACCACGGGAGTTCGGCAAGAGTTGGAGACACTTCAACGCGCCTGCTTACCCGAAGATGACCCCGTCTTTCCTGAGGACGGAATTTGGTGGGTCGGTCACGACGGGTCACAAGCGGTAGCATTCTGTTTGATAGAACCATCCTGCCAATGGCTTGACACCGCTTATCTCGCTCGTTCTGGGGTCTTGAAGGCATGGCGGGGTCAGGGTTTGCAGAAGAAGATGATCACAATACGCGAAAGGTACGCCCGTAGTATGGGCTACAGATGGATGATCAGCGACACTACCGACAACCCGCCAAGTTCTAACAGTCTCATGGCAAAAGGCTACCGCATCTTTGATCCTAGCAAACCATGGGGTATGAACACCACGCTCTATTGGCGTAAACGACTTAGGGAAGACTAATGCCATACAAAGATCCCGAAGTTAAAAAGGCCAAGCACAGGGAGTACGCTAAGAAGTGGTACCAGAAAAACAAGAAGGCGCATCAGAGCACTGTCAAGAAGAACAAAGTTAGCGCCAGAAAAAAATGGATTGAATTCAAAGCTTCTCAAAAATGTTCGCATTGCGGTGCCTCTCACCCTGCGATAATTGACTTCCACCACGTCATCAGAGATAAAACTAAAAGAGCCGTAAATAAGTTAGCAGCGGACAACAAATACAGAGCGGTACACGAAGAGATAAAAAAATGTATACCGCTCTGCGCAAACTGCCATCGCATCCTACATTGGGATGAAGCACAGGCTAAAAAACTTAAGCGTTCTCAGAAGAAGGCCAAACCGTAGGGATTTTAATGGTGCCATCCTGCTCATCCTGCTCATCCTGCTCATCTTCTTCTTCCTCAAACAAGGCTTCCTTATTGCCTTCGCGGTTCAGGATGTAGACTTCTTCAATGGTGTCTTTGATCTCAGAAGCCTTGGACGCGACGATGCTTAAAACCGTGGCAACAGAGTCAGCATTGAAACCGGAAGTTTCGTTAAGTACGGCGTCCTGAAGCACGTCTACAAGCGCTTGAAGTTCGTAGGACGAGGTCTCAAGATCGTTCAATTGGTACCATTCGATGATCATTTGGTGCTCCTATTCAGGAAAAAAGTTTTTGAAAAGCCGATAGAAATCGGCACGGATATTTTCCAACGTCTGTGTTTCAGCTTCGCTATACTCCCCATGCTTAGCTTTGTTCCTCAACATGTAATAAAACTCCTGTACAGAAGCTTCTGTCTCTTGCATCTTGCTGACGGCCGATAGGTGGTTCTCAGCATCTTCAAGGCAATCAAACGTCATCTTGATTTCGACCACCGTTCTTCTCCTTTAGTTTGGCTTCAATGTCTCGCACCAGCC
>JACCDP011123276.1_pt1 | contig 18317 bp, 14 predicted proteins | sample 7445841 | NCBI WGS metagenome assembly JACCDP01 (sample SAMN15323441, study PRJNA562643) | freshwater metagenome | isolation source: river surface water | place: USA:Blue River Watershed | collected 2017-08-17
CTAGAAATGTGTATCAAAGTCGGATGAGGGAATGCAGTACTTCTGATAACAAGATATCGCCCTAAAAACTATATCGTGCAACAAAAGTTGACTGATAGTAAGTATCAAGCTGTATCAAACTTTGGTTGTTCGTGACAAAGAACGTCAATTCGTTCTTTTTTAGCCAGTATAAGAATGAAAAAATCATCAAACAGCGTCTCACGTTTTAACTGTTTGGAGATTAATCAATGAAAAAGACTCAATTTGCTTTGGCAGCTTTGGCTCTCGTAGCTTCAACCGCAGCAATGGCTCAAGCAACTGTATACGGTACTTTGGATGCTGGCATCACCAATACAACAAGCTCAAACAACACCACTAGTGGTACAGCTTTCTCTGGCTCAGGTGGTTGGGCTGCTGGTAACAATATCGGCTTCAAAGGCAGCGAAGACCTCGAAGGTGGTATGAAGGCAACTTACCAACTTGAAGCTGGTTTAAATTTAGGTTCTGGCCTGATCGATAATGGCGGCAATAATAATGGCTTATTCAGCCGTATCGCTGCAATCGGGATTTCGAGTGATATGGGTACACTGACCGCTGGTCAGCAATTGTCTCCATACATTGGCGCACAAGCTGCTGGGACTGCAGGTAATGGTCACTTCTTCGTAAACCGTATCATCATGGGTGGCGGCTTCGGTAATGCAGCAGTAGGTGCAACAATTAATGCAAATCAAGGCTTCTTCATTTCTGACGCAATTACTTACTCAACACCATCTATCGGCGGTATTTCAGCGACCGTGATGAAATCACTGAGAAACAGCACACAAGGCGGTGCAGCAACTGTTGGTGGTCCTGAAAATAGCTATACAGCAGCTTCAGCAACTGGTTCTTTCGGTGGTGTGAATGTTGCAGTTGGTATGCAAGACCGTGCAAACACCATCAAGGGTTACACCGGTAGCGTTTCCTATGCTATGGGCCCAGCAACCTTGGCAGGTAACTACACACAATCAACAGCTGAAGGCGCAACCGCTGTTAACAGCTACAGTGCAAGCGTAGCTTATTCAGTTACCGCTCCATTGACTGTTAGCTTGCAATATGCGCGTAATAACTTGGCATCAGCTCAGACACTGACTAACGTTGGTGCTCAATATGCATTGTCAAAGCGTACCAGCCTGTACACCACCTATGGTCGTGGCACAAATGGTGCACAATCTAACTATGACTACCGTGGTTCATACACAGCAAACACTGTAACTACATCATCAACCACTTTTGCGGCTGGTCAAGTTCACTCTTTCTAATTTAACGTCGACGTAATGTCGATTTGATTTAGATCTGCAGTTTTAAAAAGCCACTCCTCGGAGTGGCTTTTTTCTTTTGCGAATGTTCTTCATCACACTTTGCTTGTCATTTGCTTAGTCACAAAGCTCGTCACGCATTGCTTTGATGCGCGATGATAATCTGTCGCAGAATCACTTCACACTCTCTCGCTTACCAGTTAACCACCGGAGAGATGTCCATGAATAAAATTCGACTTGTATCGTTACTTACTTTTACTTTACTGAGCGGTGCAGCAGCAGCGCAAACCGGTCTCACGTTATACGGCAATATCGATGCATCATGGGTGAATTCAACTGGCATAGGTCCGGGTAATGATAGACGTTCTAGCTTTGGTGAAGGTAACTGGACACCTTCTGTATGGGGCGTGAGTGGTAAAGAAGATTTAGGTAGTGGTGTGATGGCACACATTAACTTAGAAGGTGGATTCAATGCTGGCGATGGCAGCATTGCGAATGGCGGCACAACAGGTGTGTTTAGTCGTCAAGCAAATCTTGGTTTTAGTGGTGACTTCGGTAGTTTCAAAGCCGGTTTACAAATTTCACCTTTTATCGCTGCATATAACTCTTCACTTGCAGTAGCCGGTCAAAATTTTTCTATTCCCGCTTTACTGTTACACCAAAATGGCACAGCACTAAATAATCTCGGTGCACCTGTTTCAGTTACCGCGGGTGGTACCGATGCTGATGTTGCGAACAACACGACAAGTGGCTTCTTCATTCCTAACTCTATTTCTTATAGCCTACCTCGTGAATTATTAAGTGGCTTCACTGGTAGCGCCCTATATTCCTTTGGTGGTGTACCAGGTGATACAGGTGCAAATCGTCTCGCCTCTGGCAATATCGGTTATAGCTTAGGTGATATCAATCTCTTGGCTGCTATCTCTGACCGTGCTCAGCAGTATCAACAATATCTGCTCGGTGGTAGCGTACCTTTAGGTGCGGCTAAGCTTGCTGGTAGCTATGTGCATTTCCGTCCTGAGACAGGTAACTCGACTAACACATACATTATTGGAGCGGGCTTACAAGTTATGCCAAAAACAAATGTAGGGATAAATTTTGCTCGCAATAGTGGCCCGAATCACCCATCGATTATTAACTTATCGGCCGTGTATTCATTTTCAAAATCATCCGAAGTGTATGCTGCCTTTAATCATGCAAAAGATGGTGCATTTTCTTCGTATTCAGGGTCTGTCGATGCAACAGCTAACCCAGCAGCCTATTCGCAAACTGTTTCTATCTCTAATGCTTTTATCTTAGGTTTGCGTAAAGGCTTCTAAGATGCTTTAAGAGAGTTGATCAATTGCGTTTTGAATAGTTAAAACAGTCCCGGCGCAAGCCGGGATTTTTTCTCTTACTTTCTTTGTGATGCTCTCGGTGGTCTAAACACTTGCTGATCTGCGTAAAAAACAGCATCTTGTCCTTCACACCAGTGAGGTAAGCCCATCACGGGCAAGGGCGTGAAATCTCTAGGGTCAAAGCCTTGTTGTAAACGCCGACTCACTAGATGATCCACATAATTCCAACGTTGATTCCCTGACTGACTAAACCAATCTTGATTCACATGCACCACCCATGCATGCGCTGTGATGGCTTTATAGGGACTTGTTAATTTTTCTAATAGGGCATGTCCGAATAAAAATACTTCGGAATGTTTTTCTAATTCATCACGTCTAGTAAGAAAAATATCATTCCATGCATGTTGTTGCAATGCTAGTGTCAAACTGGGATCGCTACATATCCATAGCGCTGCATTTTCATCAAACAAGGTTGCGGCATCGCGCTGAAGGCCACGCTCACTCCCACGCTGCTCCAAACCTTCTCTGTTTTTAATTTCAACTGCTTGAATGTGATTTAAGATTTTTTTAATCTGTGGGAAGCGTAACCAGATTAATGCATTAAAAAAATCATGCAAGTTATCACGGGTAGGAATACCGCCTGTTGCATAAATATGCGATTCATATTGCACACCATCCGGTAAATCATGCTGCAAAATACAGTGCAATGGATGACCAGCGTGATTGCATAAATTTTGCTCTTGCATGAGACGGTTAATCGCATGCTTCCAGTTTTGTTGTTGAAGTACTGCATGAGCGATATCGCGCAGTGGCAGCAGCCAAGGCTGCAGCCAATTTATTTTGGAGAGAAATTGCTCAGACATGAGCGAAGAATAATTAAAAATGAATTAGCTGAAGTACTTTAATTCAAACCATTTTCCAAGCGAGTGTAGTACCTGCATCTAGCGGCACGATAGTGGCACTCGGCATAACTAATTCCTCAGGGACGACCCAATTTTGTTTTTGTAAAGTGATGTGATTTTTGTTGCGAGGCAGTCCGTAAAAATCTGCTCCATAAAAGCTAGCGAAACCTTCTAACTTATCTAATGCGCCAGCTTCTTCAAAGGCTTGCGCATATAACTCCATTGCATGCAAAGCGGTATAGCAACCGGCACAACCACAAGCATGCTCTTTTAATCCTTTAGCATGGGGCGCTGAATCAGTCCCTAAAAAGAAACGAGGATTACCAGAACTAGCAGCTTGCATTAAAGCGTGCCTATGCTTTTCACGTTTTAAAATGGGTAGACAGTAATAGTGAGGGCGCACGCCACCTTTAAAAATAGCGTTACGGTTATAGAGTAAATGATGTGCTGTGATGGTTGCTGCAATCGGTCCTTCTGCATCGCGCACATAATGTGCTGCTTCTTGTGTCGTGATATGTTCAAATACAATTTTCAATTGCGGCAGCTGCTTACGTAATGGCTGCAAAATGCGATCGATAAAGACAGCTTCTCGATCAAATATATCAATCTCTGCATCTGTGACTTCACCATGTAGTAGCAAGGGCAAACCTAACTCTTGCATCATTTCTAAAGCGGACATGCAGCGCTGCAAATCTGTCACGCCTGCATCGGAATTCGTTGTTGCACCTGCTGGATATAGTTTTACACCATGCACAAACCCGCTCTCTACGGCTTTGCGTATTTCATCTGGTTGTGTATTGTCGGTGAGATAAAGCACCATTAAAGGCTCAAATGTCATGCCATCTGGTATTGCCGCTAAAATTCTATCGCGATAAGCACTAGCCATTGCAGTGCTTGTGACTGGGGGCTTTAAGTTAGGCATCACAATAGCGCGTGCAAACTGCGCCGCAGTGTGAGGCAACACATCGGCTAACACACTGCCATCACGTAAATGCAAATGCCAGTCGTCGGGACGTGTGATGGTGAGAGTGTTTGCGCTTTGCTTGGCAGTCATAGGAAATCGGCGTGTTGAATGAGTGTTTGAATTTTACAGCACTAAGATAACTCGATAGTCATTCACATTCGTGCGGGTTGGCCCTGTGACGAGCAGATCACCTAATGCAGAAAAATAACTATAGCCATCATTATTCGCTAACAGGGAAACAGCTGATAAATTTAATGCTTGTGCTCGCATCGCTGTATCGGGAAAGAGTAAAGCACCTGCATTATCTTCAGTGCCATCAATGCCATCCGTATCTGCAGCTAGTGCATATACATTTGGCATACCATTGAGTTCTATCGCTAATGAAGTTAAAAATTCAACACATCGACCACCGCGACCATTTCCTTTCACAGTGACAGTACATTCACCGCCAGAGATTAATGCAACAGGTACTCGGAAGGGCTGGTGATGATGACGTATTTCTTTCACTAATGCGGCATACACTTTTGCTACTTCTGAGGCCTCTCCTGTTACGGTATCGCCTAGCACTACGGGTGTGATGTTATGTGCATTAAAAAAGCTTGCAGCTGCTTGTAGACTTTGATGTGCAGTCGCTATAACGACTTCTTTAGTTTTAGCAAAGATAGGATCATTAGGTTTTGGTGTTTCTGAAATTTTTCCTTCTGCACCTGCATGCAAATGTGCCATCACACTATCTGGCGCTACGACGTTAAATCGTTTAAGTATGGCTAAGGCTTCTTGATAGGTACTAGGATCCGCACAAGTCGGACCCGATGCAATTGCATTTGGCTCATCGCCTGTGACATCACTAATAATTAATGTAGTAATAGGTGCTTTAGATGCAGCAGCTAAACGTCCACCTTGTATACGTGAGAGATGTTTTCTGACGATGTTCATTTCTGTGATGGGCGCACCTGATTTCAGCAAACTACTGGTCACCGATTTCAAATCTGGCATAGATATGCCGGCTACAGGCAATGACAATAAACTGGATCCACCACCAGATATCAGTGCAATCAAATGATCGTCTTCTGTCAGATTAGAAACTAAAGATAAAATTTCTGCAGCAGCAGCCTCTCCAGCCACATCTGGTACTGGATGTCCTGCTTCCACCACGCGTATATGATTTGTATCCATACCATGCGCATAGCGCGTTACAACTAAACCCCCTATTGCATGCGATGATGGCCAAGCTAGTTCTACTGCACGTGCCATGCTAGCAGCTGCCTTACCTGCACCCACAACTAAGGTGCGACCCTTAGGTGGAGATGGAAGATGTGCAGCGACAATTTTTAAAGGGTCTGCTGCAGCCACTGCTGCATGAAAGCTATCAGTTAATAGTTGATGTGTATTCATAAAAAAATAATGCTATTTTTAAATAATATTTTTAAGCGAGTAATTGTTTGACTTCGAGTTTTTCTGATGTGACTTCCGAAATGACTTCGGCCTGACGCGCTTGTTGTCTTTCCCACATTTGCGCATACGCGCCTTGTAACGCTAGTAACTCACCATGCGTGCCACGCTCGACTATACGACCATGATCCATCACTAAAATTTGATGCGCATCGGCGATAGTAGATAAACGATGGGCAATGACTAATGTAGTGCGATCACGCGCTATGTCTTTGAGTTGAGCTTGTATTGCTTGTTCAGCACGCGAATCTAGTGCTGAGGTGGCTTCATCAAAAATCAGAATAGCAGGATTTTTTAATAAGGTACGTGCAATTGCTACGCGCTGTTTTTCGCCACCTGATAATTTTAAACCGCGTTCACCGACAGGGGTCTCATAGCCCTCAGGCAGACTTAAAATAAAATCATGAATATAGGCTGCTTTTGCAGCATTGATAATATCTTCTTGGCTAGCATCAGGTCGACCATAACGTATGTTGTATGCAATGCTGTCATTAAAAAGCACCGTATCTTGTGGAACAATGCCTATGGCACTACGCAGTGAAGTTTGCGTTATCTGGCGAATATCTTGTCCATCAATTTCTATAGCGCCTGCATTCACATCATAGAATCGAAATAAAAGCCTAGCCAAAGTAGATTTTCCAGAACCACTATGACCAACTACTGCAGTGGTAGTGCCTGCGGCAATCGTAAAATCTATGTCAAATAAAATTTGTCGATTTTTTTCATAACTAAAATCGACATGAGAAAAACTGACCTGCACATCTTTTGTGACTAAGGCTTTAGCGCTAGTTGCGTCAGCTACTTCACGATGCTGATCTAACAAGGTAAACATTTTTTCCATATCCGCTAGGCTTTGTTTTATCTCGCGATACAACACGCCAAGAAAATTCAACGGTATGTATAGTTGAATCATAAATGCATTCACTAACACTAAGTCGCCGAGTGTTAATTGTCCCGCAATTACACCAACTGTGGCACGCCACAGTATTAACGTGACTGCTGTTGCAATAATCAGAGACTGGCCAGTATTTAAAAGCGTGAGGGAAGTTTGTGAACGCACTGCCGCTATTTCATAACGACGCAAGCCTTCATCGTAGCGTTGTGCTTCATATTCTTCATTACCAAAATATTTTACTGTTTCATAATTTAGTAAGGAATCCATCGCTTTAGTACTGGCTTTAGAATCCAAATCATTCATGGTGCGCCGAAAATGCGTGCGCCATTCTGTAATAACCACTGTAAAAACGATGTAAACCACTAACGCTATGACGGTGATGCCAAAGAACCAGATGTCATATTTAAGTGCAAGATAGGTCAACACTAAACCTATCTCCACCAAGGTAGGCAAGATGCTAAATAAAGTGTAAGAGACCAAAGAAGAAATACCGCGTGTGCCACGCTCTATATCCCTAGTGACGCCACCTGTTTGTCGATTTAAATGAAAGCGCAAAGAGAGCGCATGCAGATGACGAAATACTTTGAGTGCAATAGTCCGCACAGCGCGTTGCGTGACTTTTGCAAAGAAAAATTCTCTCAGCTCGGTGAATATTGTGGTTGATAGTCGTAATAAGCCATAAGCCACTAATAAGCCCATAGGCAAAATAAGCACGCTAGCAGGATGATTAGGCGTGATGCTAAGACTATCGACTAATTCTTTTAGCACCAACGGTACACCCACATTAGCAAGCTTAGCGCCTATTAGGCAAGCCAAGGCGACTAAGACGCGCCATTTATATGCCCATAGATAAGGCACCAATGTTTTCAGGGTGCCCCAATCATTGCGCGTACCCTGGTTGGCGGGTGGGAGATGATGACTACTACCGTGATGTCGCATGAGACTAAAATAATTCGAAACGAAAAGTGAATCAGATGGTTTATGCTAGTCGAATTAATCGATAAGCACGCTATAAACAGAGATTGTAACGGTTATAGCTCATCCGGTTAGCCTAGAGAAGTGTAATGAAAATAGGAGTCGATATGAGTGAAATTAATTTGAATAGTCTGCCTGAGGGCATGCCGACTTTGCGCGTGATGCCCATGCCCTCTGACGCAAACATTCATGGTGATGTCTTTGGTGGCTGGATCATGGCTCAGGTTGATATTGCAGGCGCTTTACCTGCAGTGCGGCGAGCCAATGGAAGAGTAGGAACGGTAGCTGTGAATTCTTTCGTTTTCAAACAGCCCGTTTTTGTAGGAGATTTATTATCGTTTTACGCAAAAATCGTTAAAACTGGTAGAACTTCTATTACGGTGAATGTTGAAGTGTATGCTGAACGCAATCGCTTACAAGCCGATATCGTGAAAGTGACCGAGGCCACTCTCACTTACGTTGCAACCGGAGAAGATCGGCGACCTCGCGAGCTACCTGTAATCAATAGCTAAATAGAGCGCGCCAGCTTAATTATTTTTACATTCTTAAATATAATTAAGCTGGCGCTTTTTCATCGCGCAATTCACGCCGCAATATTTTTCCTACATTAGTTTTTGGTAGTTCATTTCTAAACTCTATGTGTTTAGGTCGTTTATAACCTGTGAGCTGCTCATGGCAGTAGTCACTTAATTGTTCTGCAGTTAAAGAAGGATCGCGCCTAACCACAAAAAGCTTAACTGCTTCACCAGTATGTTCATCTGGCACACCTACAACTGCACATTCCAATACGCCAGGATGAGTTGCTACCACACCTTCAACTTCATTTGGATAAACGTTAAAGCCGGATACCAACACCATATCTTTTTTTCTATCGACGATAGTGACATAACCGGTTGCATCCATGACGCCGATATCACCAGATTTAAAGTAACCATCTGCTGTCATGACTTTAGCGGTTTCATCTGGCTTGTTCCAATATCCCACCATCACCTGTGGTCCGCGTATCGCAATCTCACCAACTTGCCCTAGCGGCAGAGGTGCGCCTTCATCATCCAAAATAGCGATCTCAGTAGATGGAATTGGCAAACCTATCGTGCCAGTAAATTCTTTTGAGTTAGCGGGATTTGCTGTTGCAACCGGCGCTGTTTCAGAGAGACCATAACCTTCTACGATATTTCTGCCAGTGACTTCACGCCAGCGATCATTGACTGCTTTTTGCACTGCCATACCGCCACCATTGGATAGCTTCAAACTAGAGAAATCTAATTTTGCAAAATCAGGATTATTCAATAAGCCGTTATAAAGCGTATTCACGGCAGGAAACATATTGAATTTGTATTTACTTAATTCTTTTACCAAGCCAGGTATGTCGCGTGGATTTGGTATGAGTATGTTCATGCCTCCGGTACGCATACCCATCAAACAACACACTGTTAGAGCAAAGATGTGATACAGCGGCAATGCACAGACAGTGATCATGGCTTCCACTTTAGGTGGCATATCTAATGCAGGTTGCAACCACACTTCATTTTGCAATAGATTTGCAATCACATTTCTATGACTGAGCATCGCTCCTTTAGATAAACCTGTGGTTCCACCTGTGTATTGCAAGAATGCGATGTCTTCATGTCCTACTTCGACTGGACGTAATGACAGTCCTGCACCTTTACGTAACGTCTGCTTAAAACGTATTGCATGAGGTAGTGAAAATGCAGGTACCATTTTTTTAATATGGCGTACTACAAAATTAACGATGCTACCTTTTACTCCACCTAACAACTCACCCATGCTAGCAACCACAACAATTTTAATTGCTGTATGCGAGATAACTTTTTCTAAGGTATGTGCAAAGTTTTCTAGAATGATGATGGCTTCTGCACCTGAGTCTTGTAGTTGATATTCCAACTCTCTAGGTGTGTAGAGCGGATTCACATTAACAACGGTATAACCAGCGCGCAGCACTGCTGCAATCGCTACGGGATATTGCAACACATTCGGCATCATTAATGCGACGCGCGCACCAGGCGGCAATCCCTGTGCTTGCAACCAAGCGCCAAGCTTTACTGACATGACATCGACTTCATTAAAGCTCACAGTCTTACCCATGCAAGCATAAGCATCTCGTGTAGCATATTTACTAAAGGCCTCTTCTAGTAAATGCACGAGTGAGCGATAACGCGTGAAATCAATTTCTGCTGGTACGCCTTGTGGATAGGATTTAGTCCAGAATTTTTGCATGCTTGATCCCTAATTGTTTTATTTTTTGGGCTAGGCTTTTTATCGCACTAGGTCTCCCTCACTGCTCTGAATCGTATCTGAAAATGCGAGAGATGTGGGGTTATTGCAGCGCAGCAGTGGCATCAGGCGCTATCTCCTGCACCGAGACTGCATGTTCTGTCGTAAATTGTGCAAGTTGGCTGCGACGCTTATGTTTTTCTAGCTTAGATAATTGACGAACAGCCTGATAAAACGCTGTGAAATTCTTATGCTTAGACCACAGATGTTGAAAAGCTGGCACTAGGTCAAAGTAAGTTGAAACCAGTGCTAAATGCGCATTCGATAAGGGCTGATTAAACCACGCATCGTAGCTCGCATCATCATTCCATTGCTCATGTTTGATGACCCCGTAAGTAGCTTTTAAAGATTGAAAAATTTCGATCTTCTTCTGTCTTTTTGCTGAAGATGAATCTGGACTTGCATAATTTTCTGCGAGCTTTGAACGGTACTGCGATAACAACGTCAGAAATTCTTGCCTACGTTTTTGATTGAATTGAAATTTTTTAAGTTGTTCGTCATTTCCAACATGATTAAACCAGCGTGCAACGCCAATTTCCTCCACTGCAGTCGCAAAAGATTCATTAAATTGTGTATCACCTGGGATGTATACAACTTGATGAGCAAGCTCATGAAATATGAGGCGTGCTAATTCGGCTTCTGAGTAATGTATAAACGTGGAAAGCACGGGATCATCAAACCATCCCAAGGTGGAATAGGCTGGCACACCTGCTACAAGCACATCTAGACCTTTATGCTGCATGCTTTCAGCAAATCGGTAGGCTTGATCTTTGTTGTAATAGCCGCGATAACTAACACACCCCACCACCCAAAAACACCACTGCTGTGGTGTTAGCGATAACTCAGGTGTAACGACGACATTCCACAGTACATGAGATCGCTTTAAGTCAGCATATTTTTTATAGCTACCATTTTCAGGTAAACCTAATTCAGTTATAGCAAAGCGTCGAATCTCTTGTACTAATCTAAGGCGAGTTTTTATATTCTCATCTATGTCATTTTGCGCAAGCACGCGCTCTATAGGCTTTGCTTGCGCTACAACTGACATGTGGCCTTGTGTAGCCTGTGAGTAGTAAGCGAGTTGTGCGCAACCGCCACTTAAAAAAAGTATGCAACTGATACTGATGATGGTGAACAGTTTTTTCATACACAGATTACGTTTTTTCAACCTGTACTAACACATCATAAAAAGTTGCAGCTCTTCCCATATCCGTTAAACGTTGACTGGTTAATTCATTCGCGTTTTTTCCATCACCAGCATATTTTTTCCACCAGATCGACAAAGCCACCACCATGCCCTCACGCGCTTTATCTGTCACTCTTGCTTTCATGAGCATAGACCCACGATCGTTAAAGGCGCGCACCATATCACCATCTACAATGTTACGAATTTCAGCGTCATGCGGATGTATATCTAAATAAGGCTCCCCTTCTGTTCCACGTAAACTCATTACATTCACAAAAGTGGTATTCAAAAAATTACGCGCAGGAGGTGAAATCATAGCCAGAGGATAGATTTGCGCTAATTCTGGTGTACTCGCTTTAGATTCATAAGGTGGAATATAAGATGGCAGTGGATCTAATCCATCGGCTTGCATTTGTGCGCTGAAGAATTCACATTTTCCTGAGGCAGTAGGAAATCCACCTTGAGCAAACGGCGCATCAGGCATATTGAGTTTTTGCCAACCCGTTTTTTTCAAACTAGCCCAATCAAAATTTTTTGCACGTTGATCTTTAACGTCGAATGCTTGCGCTGCTATTTCATCATCTGTCTCTGAAAAACAAGTATCATCAAATCCCATGCGTGCAGCTAGTAATCTAAAAAATTCACTATTTGATTTTGATTCGCCTAGTGGAGCAATCGCAGGATTATTTGCCATCATATAAAGATGGCCATAGGTTGCATGAATATCGGTGTGCTCTAGCTGTGTAGTGGCAGGCAATAAGATATCTGCATAGTCTGCTGTATCAGTTTGAAAATGCTCTAAGACCACCGTGAATAAATCTTCACGTGCAAATCCTCGCGCAACTTGCGAAGATTCAGGTGCGACTGCGATAGGATTCGAGTTATAGACAATCACTGCTTGTATCGCAGATCCAAATTCTTTAGAGGCTGGCTTTAATAAATCATCACCAATTGTGCTCATGTTAATGAGGCGACGTGCTTGTGATGTTGATCGTAGTTCTGGTCTTTCTAAACGATCTGCGCGTTTAGGAAAGCTATCACCACTTGATAACAGCACACCACCTGCTGGATGACGCCACGCTCCTACTAACGCAGGCAAGCATGCGACATTACGTACTGCCATGCCTCCACCATGTGTGCGCTGCAAGCCATAACTTAAGCGTATGGCTACGGCTTCGCCTCGCATCGCTGTTGTGCCATACAACTGCGCTAATTGCTCCACCACTTCTGGCTTGATTCCACATATTTTTGCTGTTGTCTCAGGCGTCCAGGTTTTTACTCTTGCTGCTAATTGATCAAAACCTAAGGTATGGTTTTTTATATAGTCATGATCCAGATAATCATCACGTATCAATACATGCATTAATCCTAGAGCAAGTGCTGCATCTGTACCGGGTAATAAGTCTATATGTTGGTGACATTTTTCTGCTGTCAGCGATCGATAGGGATCAATCGCAATAATGATGGCACCTTTACGTTTTGCTTCTTGCACCTTCACCCAAAAATGCAGGTTAGATGCGATAGGATTGCTGCCCCAAATGATGATGAGTTTTGCGTATTCAAATTGTTCGGTGTCAGTGCCTATTTTTGCGCCTATGGTGTATTTGTATCCGACTGAACCCGCAGAGGCGCAAATAGTTCTGTCTAAATCTGAGGCGCCGATTTTATTAAAAAATCGCATGGACATCGATTCGCCTTGTACAAATCCCATGGTGCCGGCGTAGCTATAAGGCAGGATAGCAAGAGGGTCTTTATCTGCTATTGTTTTCAATTTAGTGGCTATGATGTCGAGTGCCTCATCCCAGCTTATGCGGGCAAACTTGCCTTCGCCTTTGCGACCTATGCGTTTTTGTGGATAGAGCAGCCTTTCTGCATGATAGGTGCGTTCTACATAACGCGAGACTTTTGTACAAAGTGTACCTGCTGTATTCGGATGATCAGGATCGCCTTTGACTTCAGTAGCAACGCCATCCTTCACTGTCACTAGCATTGCGCATGTGTCAGGACAGTCATGAGGGCAGGTAGCGCGTATAGTGGTCGTGGTCATTATGCGATTGAGTGTTTTGCTATTTTTGAAATAATAATGCGAATTGCACGCTAAGGTTAATATTACATTTTGCTAGTTATACTTCTATGTAGAAGAGAGCTTGCATGACTTAGTAACAATGCTGAAAACCAGAGACTACTATGAAACTGATCGAACCGATTCTACAATTTCACAATGAGCTGCAACAGATACGTCGCACTATCCATGCACATCCTGAGCTTTCTTTCGAAGAGGTGAAAACTTCGGATTTAGTAGCAAATAAATTAACGGAATGGGGCATACCTGTTATACGCGGTTTAGGCATAACCGGTGTTGTAGGCGTGATTAAAAATGGGACGAGTAATCGCGCAATTGGCTTGCGTGCTGATATGGATGCTCTGCCTGTGCAAGAGTCGAATACTTTCCCTCATCATTCACAACATGAGGGAAAGATGCATGCTTGCGGCCATGATGGTCACACTACTATGTTGTTAGGTGCGGCGCATTATTTATCACAACATAAAAATTTTGACGGCACGGTGTATGTGATTTTTCAACCTGCCGAAGAAGGCGCTGGCGGCGCTAAACGCATGATGGATGAAGGATTGTTTGAACAGTGTCCTATGGAAGCAGTTTTTGGTATGCATAACTGGCCTGGTGCTGCCGCGGGTGGTATGGCCGTAAAAGTTGGCCCTATGATGGCCTCTTCTAATGAATTTGAAGTGATAGTCAAAGGCAAAGGTGCGCACGCAGCTCAACCTCACATGGGCATAGATCCTATTATGGTGGCAGTACAGATTGCGCAAAGCTGGCAAACGATTATCTCTCGTAATAAAAGTCCGATTGATTCTGGTGTGCTGTCGATTACGCAAATTCATTCAGGTAGCGCCACTAACATTATTCCCAACTCTGCTAGCTTGATAGGTACTGTGCGTACTTTTACTTTACCAGTATTAGATTTAATTGAAACGCGAATGCAAGAAATCGCTGAGCATACTGCCGCCGCATTTGGCGCAACAGTAGAGTTTCGTTTTCACAGGAATTATCCTCCTCTGATTAATCATGATCTGGAAACGCTGTTCGCTGTGGGTGTTATGGAAGATGTGGTTGGTAAAGATAGAGTTGATGCTCAGGTTGAACCAACCATGGGCTCAGAAGACTTTGCTTTTATGTTGTTAGAAAAACCTGGTTGTTATGTGTTTATTGGTAATGGCGATGGTGAGCATCGCATGCATGGCCATGGTTTAGGGCCGTGCAATTTGCACAACCCTAGTTATGACTTCAATGATGATTTACTTCCTATAGGTGCGACTTATTGGGTCAGACTTGCGGAACGTTTTTTATCATCGCCACCTTTACGCTGATTTAACTAGATTAAGATTTTTTACTGTTTTTTAAAGGCTTATCTGTCGTGATGACACGATACTGCGTTTGTTTGTTTTCAGCTGTTTGATTTTCAGTTTGTTCTATGGGCTCAAAGCGCCAAGTACGTGTGTGATAGTTTTCTACTGATGCGCGATGTGCAATGCTAATGATGGCGGAATCAGGTAACTCTTGAATGATTAATTCATAGAGTTCTTTTTCTGTTTCTGCATCTACTGCACTTGTAGCCTCATCTAAGAACAAGGTGTTTGGTCTATGTAAGAGCGCACGCACAAATGCTAATCGCTGCTGCTCTCCAGGTGAAAGTCTTTGACTCCAATTATCGTGTTCATTTAACTTAGGAATGAGATGAGCTAATCTACATAATTCTAAATAATGGATGATTGCTAAGTCTTTATACGCTGTTGCAGCAGAAGGATAATTAATTGCTGCTCTTAATGAATTTATCGGCAGATAACTTCTTTGCGGTAGAAATAATAATTTTTTTGCTGCTGGTATTTCTATGGTGCCTGATCCATAAGGCCAGATATCCGCCATGGCTCTAAATAAGGTGGACTTCCCACAACCTGATGGCCCACTTACTAAGATGCGCTCGCCATCATGAATGATGGCATCAAATTTTTCAGTGAGTTTTACTCCGTTAGGTAGCGCTAAACTTACTTGTTCTATCAGTATGGCGCCTACGTTATTGTGCGTGATGCTAATTCCCGACTGCTCTTTCTGCATTTCGAGTATCGCGCCATGAAAACTAGATAGACGATTTACACTTGCTTTCCACTCGGCGAGCTGACCAAATGCATCGATAAACCAAGATAGTGCTGATTGCACTTGCCCAAATGCTGAAGAAATTTGCATTAACCCACCCAATGTAATGGCACCTGAAAAATAGCGCGGCGCTCCTACTAGGAAGGGAAAGATGACTGCAAATTGCGCATAAAATGTGGAAGCGACATTGAGTTTTTTGGTGGTGTTCATAATTGACCACCAATTGTTTTGAATTTCCTTGAATTGCCCTTGCAAACCTTGCTGCTCTTCTTGCTCACCTCGATATAAAGCAATCGCTTCTGCATTTTCACGTATGCGAATTAAACCAAATCTAAAATCAGCCTCGAATTTTTGCTGATTAAAATTTTGTTTAACTAAAGGTTTACCTATCCATGCAACTAAGAATGAACCGACTCCGGCATATAAGAGAGCAAACCAAACCATATAGCCAGCTACATGCCATTCTTGTTCAGCAAATATAAATGATATTGGCCCACTGACTGACCATAAAATACCCACAAAGGAAAGCAAAGTCACGACGCTAGACAATAAACCTAGCGACAAGGATAGTGATCCCGATGTCAGATATTTTAGATCTTCTGCTATACGTTGATCAGGATTATCTGCAGAGGCTGTTTGCTCTATGCGATAGTAAGATTGATTTTCCAACCAATCTTTCATGTATTGCTTGGTCATCCAAGCACGCCATCGAATTTCTAATGCTTGGGTTAAATAAATTTTATAAATTGCGACGACGATGTAGATAAACGCAAGTATGGAGAATTGCCACAATTGCTGTTTGAATACTTCATAATCTTTATTTTCTAGTGCGTTATAAAAATCTCTATTCCAATCGTTGAACAACACATTTAAATAAACCATACCTAGCGCAAGTGCGACTACGCTTGCCAATAACATTCTTGCAGCCCATTTATCGTTTGATTTCCAATATGGCGCAATTAAGTTCCAGCTTGCATGCCAATTTAAAGACTCTGATTTTTTTATGACTGGCATGTTTTCAATATGATGATTTCTATGATTTTATCGACGGGTCTCTACTTTTTTTATGATGGCAGTTTATTTTCACTACTTCCTAGTCTTGTCCCATGATTCAATTTTTCAACTGCCAACAAAATTGCTGACTGATCAGCTAAAGGCGATGACTCAATGAGACTTTGATAGTGATTGGTAATTATCTGCGCTAATGGCAAAGAGATACTTGCATCTGCTGCTGCTGCCAATATATTTTCCATGTCCTTATACTGACTTTTTACCTGACCACCCGGCATAAAATTTCTATCCAACATACGCTGTCCATGTACTTCTAGAATACGACTTTCTGCAAATCCGCCTCGTAATGCTTTACGTACTGCACTAGGATTTGCCCCTCCGGCCTGTGCGAGAAGCAATGCTTCTGCCACAATGTTTAAGGTACCGCCTACAATTAACTGATTACATAATTTTGCTAACTGACCGCAACCTACTGGACCCACATGTGTTGCTCGCCCCATAGAATTTAAGACAGGGCTTGCTTGTTCGAAATCCGTTTGATCGCCACCTACCATGATGGCTAAGCTTGCTGCTTCTGCTCCAAGTACACCACCTGATACTGGTGCATCCATAAACCTGATGTTATGTATCTGTAGTTGATGATTCAGTTCTAATGCTTCAGATTGCTTAGTTGAACTCATGTCAATTACTAGACTTCCTTTTTTCAATGTTGGTAGTGCTGCTGATATTACTGCTTTCACTTGAGGACCCGCCTCTAACATCGTAATAATAATGTCTGCGCTTCCTATTTCTTCTAGTGTGTTAGCGACGGTGGCGCCAAACTCCTTCAAAGTATCTGCCTTGACCTTTGTACGATTCCAAGCTTGAACAGAGTATCCTTGTTTTAATAAGTTTTTCGCCATAGGTAATCCCATTAAACCTATGCCTAAAAATGCAATCTCTAGTTTTTCTTTATGATTCATTTCATCTTCCTGCTTTTTAACTATCTTGGATAATCTTTGACTGTTAATCATCTAATTACCCTTTGTTTATTTCGTTTAACTACAAAAACTATGAAAACTCATTCCTTAATTCGTTATCTTTTATGTCTTTGTGGATGCTGCTTTTTATTCATTTTAACTAGTTGTGCCACTTATTCGCCTTCATCAGAGATGACTGGACTCTCTTCCGATTTGGTCATACAGCGGATGGGAACGCCGTCTAAAACATTTAATGACGAAAATGGATTTCGCTTAGTTTATATTCGCGGTCCTTTTGGTAAACATACGTATTTCTTATATTTCACGCCTGATGACAAGCTACTTCGTTTTGAACAAGTGCTTAAAGAATCGACTTTCTCATTGATTAAACCTGGCATGACTGAAGAAGAGGTTTTAAATATTATTGGCCCCTCTAAAATTCTCATGGGTGGAGGAAAAAGCTCTTGGTCTGTTTGGAGCTATCGCTATGAAAACAGCCTGTGTCGTTGGTTTCAAGTTGAATTTAGATCAGATAATCGTGTTAAGTCTGCTGAATATGGTCGTCCACCTGAATGTAATATCCGTGCCCCTAGGGCTCCAGGTCGGTAACAGTGTATTTTCTAATTATGTCAGCACTTAAGTGAATGTATTGCGTTTCACTTTAATTATTCCTTCCACTTCACTGATTTTTTCATTATTCTCTAGCAGTTCAATTTCTAATTACTTAGATACTCTGATACTTAGGTACTTGGACAAAAATAGACGAAAAAAAAACCCCAACTGAAATTCAGTTGGGGTTTTTTAGAATAATAGCCTGACGATGACCTACTTTCACACTGGTTGCAGCACTATCATCGGCGCAAAGTCGTTTCACGGTCCTGTTCGGGATGGGA
>JACCDP011236099.1_pt1 | contig 18317 bp, 15 predicted proteins | sample 7445841 | NCBI WGS metagenome assembly JACCDP01 (sample SAMN15323441, study PRJNA562643) | freshwater metagenome | isolation source: river surface water | place: USA:Blue River Watershed | collected 2017-08-17
ACGAGCAGATCGTGGGGGGCGCGGTGCGTCAAGTGTGCACGTATCAGGAGCGGGATCGCGAGATCGTCGAGGACGTTATCCGGCGGTACATTGGGGCCGCGAAGAGGGCGTGATTTGGCCCGGCCCGTTAGTTTGGCCGGGTCGTCTTGATATAAAATGAAAAAAAAGTGTGACAAACCAGAACAAAATGAAGTGTTTTGTGAAGCGCAAGAATGGATGGATGGCCCTCCCCGAAGACGTGAGCACTCACTTGCAAGGTTGCGACGTGATTGCTAACATGACCCGCATGTCCACTAGCTTTGATCAGGAGGACGTGCAAGTCACGGGCGAGAACTTTACGTACTGTGTCGAGTTCAACTCCGACGAGTCAGTAAAGAGCAAGTTGCTCTGCTTCAAGTCGGGCGAGAAGGGCGAAGTTTTCATGAGCGAGAACGGTCAGGAGCCTACTCACGTCGGTTTCTGGCAGGCTCCTGTTAAGGGGTTTGTCAGGCGCCAGATGGGATGGAGCGAGCTCAAGGAAGACGTGTGCGACTGGATTGTCAAAAACGACGAGTATGGAAGGCCTTATGATGTACCTCAGGTTAATTTTTCCGGAGGCGACCTTGAAATCGTGAAGGAAAGGTTTTCTTACTGCATTGAGTATCATCCAGACTCTTCGGTGAAGAGCAAAAGGCTCCAGTTCGATTCCGGTGAGAAATGCGAGGTTTTTCTGAGCCTGAACGAGCGGAAGCCTGAGCATCACGGCTTCTGGCAAGCCTCGAGCCGCGGCATGGTCTCCATTGACCTGACTTCGGACGTAGACTAACACGTTCGTTTTGTTGTAATAAATCCCTGATTCTGATATAGCTTGTGTTGAGTTCTTGCCAAGCGGCGAGATTGCAAGACCTATTTAAGGTGCATCGCGCGTGTCGTGTGATTCACGCTGAGCATGAGTTTGCAGCATAAGCCAAAAGAGGAGGAATATGATATTGGTGACTTTGTTTTTCTCACGAACGACAAGAAGCCATACAAGGTCGTGTTTCAAGTCGTTGGACTCCCTGGTGATTCCGTGGGCTACACTTTGATCACTTCAAGCCAAATGCCAGGTGGTCAGAAAATTGTTGGTCCTGCTTACCCTGAACATATGGAGAGAGTTTCTGAAACGATTGAAAATCAAGTGCTTGATCAATTTCCTGAGCTAGTTTGGGCCGGTGCCGACCGCCACGACGTGGAAGGTAATGCGGTGCTAAAGCCAGATACGAACCAAGCCATAGAGGATGATATCGCGCTGGGATTGGCTGGCAAGAAGCGCCGCCGGGATGAACCGGTCGCGCTCGACGGGGCTGGGGGATCTGGCGGCGCTGGTCGTTTCGGCCGCAAATAAGCCCGCTGAGGATGCTTGAATAAACACCCGAGTTTCTAAATCGTGTGTGGTTTCGCGCGCGCGTCTCGCGTTTACGCAGGGGTTGGGGGGATATTTAAATCGAGAGAGCGCGAGAGTGGACAAGGCTCAACTGCGTTTGGCCTGATGGACCTGTCGTTCAAAGATTATATCATTGAGCAGTTCAGGCCGGATGAAGAAGACCCGCTGCCCGATGAGCCCTGCTACGATGAGACGGGCGAGGAGAAATCTCTCGACGTTGATGAGACTGACGAGATGTACAAGGATAGAATCATGAGACGCAGATTCGATCCCGATTCCTTGCAGGTGATCAACGAGTTTTCCCAAGTGCTTGCGCAAAAGGTGGGGAATCTCGTTATCTTCAGAGGGGAGGCCCTGCGTAAATTCCGGGTGATTTTCAAGACCACTATGCAGGATGAACTGGTCCAGCCCATCTTCGATTATCTTGAAATGTACGGAGACAATAAGCTGGTTCAGTTTGCTTATCACGCGTTATGCGAGCAACATCCCACTATGAGGAAATTTATCCCGAAAGATTCTATGGACATTGTCATGAAGGAGGTGGAGAAGCGTCGGAAATGGGACGCAAAGAGCGAGGAGAGACGGCTGGAAATAGACAACAGGCGACCTTTGCCTGTTGCTCCTCGCCGGCACAAACTTATATTCAAGAAACGAATTGCTCTGAGCATGATTCCCGAGGACTCCGAAGTGGACTTTAATGACTCGCAACAGCAGGTTCAGGAACCACCCAAGAAGAAGGCGCGGCTGACGGATTCCGATCTGATCTGCGACGAGCGCATGTAACGCGGCGCGGGTCGGAGAGACGTGAATAAACCTTTAGATTCATTTTGTGCATGTGAGTCGCGCGCGAATCCAGGCGAGTGCTGGTTGCTCGATGGTGCTGTACCAGTAGGCGAGCAGGTAGCAGGTGAGGATGAGGCTATCCGTGCTCCACCAATCCCCGATGCCCATGCTGACTGAAGCCGACATCAATCCGGTCGCGATTGTCACGTGCGACAGGTAGAGCTGGAGCGAGAAGGCTGACAGCGACTTGAAGCAGTCCCAGTGCATGATGCGTAGGATGCAGGAGTCGCGCTCGAGGAGTTCTGAAGCGGCAAGCCATTGGACAAGAAGGCACCACACGATGGAAAAGGTACTGAGCAAGCTACATGGGTCGGGTTGCCACCGTACGTATGGCCAGAGCGCGCATGTGAAAGACACGTCCTCCTGATTGAAGAGCTCTGGCATGGCGCGCGTGCTGATCCAGAAAGCTAGAAAGCCTAGAAGTCCTGTCAGCGCCAGCCAACCGTTGACAGGCTTATCCAATGTAAAGGCCATGCAACAACCCATGAGGAACTCGCATGCACGCAGGGGTGGGGGCGTTCTTGTGTTCATGTTACTGAACCCCGCGAATGCAAGAAAACCGAGTACAGACGCGAAGTAGAGGCAGACGACTGAGGTCCAGGGGTGAGAGGCGAACATTTTCCGCACGGGGAGGAACGGGAACAGAAACCAGAGCCAAAAGAGCGTGCACAGGTACCAGCCGACGGGATTGCTGCTTGCGATGTGGTAACAGCCCAACCACGCCTGCAGCAAGACAGGCTGCGAAGCGAGCGAAATCCAGTACAGCGGGCATTGGAGAGCAAATTGGATGTGCTTCACGATGGTGCCCGGAAGGTCGAGGAGGGTCCAGATGAGGTACGTCGGGTAGGTCTTGGACAAGCGCCTGCTGATGTAGTCCATCTTGGCGGCGGGCGCGCTAAAGTCTGTGCCTGTGTTGGTGTACATGGCCATGAAGCCGCTCAGGACAAAGAAAAAGGACATGAGGGCCTGTGCCACCTTGTCGTTCTTGAGGAAACTGGCAGGCGTGAGAGAAACGTGAAAGTTGACCACGAGGAATTCCGCGCACACTCGGGCGGCGTTCAGGGAGTGCAGGACACGGTAACGGGCGTCCATGGGGAGCTAATGCTAGTAGATTCGCGAATGGAATAAATAGCGAGCAAGTGTCAGGAGCGGTTTGTCTGTACGAGACACAACGATAGCGTTCAAAGGATAAGAGTTTTATTTTGGCATGTTGTGTCGGGCCTGCGCACTTATGGCGCGGCCAGGTTCACACAAATGCAGGCACTGCATGCCTCCTCAGGCGCCGAGCGCAACCTTGGCGGCGTCCGCGCTGGTCTGGGCCCAGATCTTCTCGAACATAGCGGCGGCAAAGCGGCTGGCAGACTCCTCCGTGACCGTCTCGTCATACGGGAGCGAGTCGAGAACCGACTTGTCCCCGTTGAAGGCGGCCTGAACGAGCGCGATGCCCTTTCCGAAGACGCCATCGGTCTTAGCACCCTCCTTGGTGCAGACGACCTGATCGGGGAACAGGAACACGTGCGGGCTTCCGAAGGTCGATCCCCAGACAGTGTCCGGGAATTTCCCGCTGAACGCGCCCTCAGCGTCATGAATCGCAGACTCGTAGATCTCGTTGTCGTGCATCCGGTTGACGCGCATGAAAACGCGAAGCTCTTCGTCGTTTCCGGCGATGCGCGCCGCCAGGATGAAAGCGTAGATCCACACAGAAATCTTGCCGGCGGTCGGGCCGTACTTGGCAAAGTTGACCTTCACGAGCCGTCCAAGCTTCTTCTGCTGCTTGCAATCCTTCTCCGCCATGAGCTTGTTGAATGCCTCAGCGTGCTGCTCCTCCGGTCCCTCGCCGCGGAAAACCTCAAACTTGTATGCGACAATGGCCTTCCACGCCTGAATGACCTGCTCGGCTGTGGTAAACACAACATCGAGCAGATCCTCCGGCAGGTCCTTGCAGCCAAGGCTCCTCAGGGTGACTCCGGCGCCCATGAACTTATGAAAGTTGCTCGCGGCACAGCCCATCACGAAGGTTTGCATCTTGGTCTTGGACCCCTGGACTGGGATAAGCGTTGTGACAGCAGCCGGCTCAGAAAAGCCGGGAACGATCAAGCTGCCCTCTCCGATGACAAACTCGCCCTCCCTGATCTTCTTGACGATCTTCGGGTGGGTGGCTTTGCTGTCCTTGTGTCCGAGATAGACAATGTAGACCTGCTGGAAAATACCAGCATGGGCCATCATGGGCTCGACCTCGTTGCGAAGAAACTCGATGAACTTCGGGAATTGTTCCATGTTCTCACAGGTTCCCTCGGGGCCTTTGTGGTAAACACCAGATACGAAGATGCACTGGTGCTTCACGAACGACTCCTGCATTTTCTCCAGGATAGCGTCCTTCGCATCTGTCCGGGCGTCCACCTTGAGAATGTCCTTCATGTTGGCCTTGTTGGCCTCGATGGTCTCGTCATACTGGTCCAAAGTCAGGCCTTCCTTCACGATCAAAGCAAGATCAGCAGGGGTAAGGTTGTACTTGGCACAGAGAGCGGTCTGGCGCTCCTCGTTGAACTTGGCGATCTCAGATGAAAACATTGCAGTTGTGTTGTAGCGAATTACAAGACTACCCTGCGTTTTGGATTTCTTTAAATACTGCTCGTGCGTTTTTTTTTTTGTCATTACAGCAAGAATTTACAGGCCTCGGTTCAGGTTGAAAACGGTGATTACAGCCGTGTCAATTTTTTTCAAGGTTGCTCCGGCCCGGCTCAAACAGCCTGTATAATAAACTGAGATGACAATTCATTTTAGCTATATTGTCATATTAAAAAAGATATCATTTCATTAGCAGATGTCACGAACTGTTTTTTTAGCAATAGTGATTGGTTTCACATGTTTGTATAATTCATTTATTTTCTCAAGAAATGTCACGTATAGAAAACACAATCTTTCAAGTGAATTGGTACAATCCGACGTTGGGAATCCCCATCATGTACACGGATGCCCTCCTGTACAGTCTTGTGAATGTTCACATTCTTTAGCCAATGACAGTTTTCTCATCCCTTTTTTTGACACTCCAGTCACAACTCAAGCCACTACTGGTACAACTTTCATAATGAAAAAGACAAGGCAATTTATCATGCCTGTAAATTTGCAATCTATTCCTCCTTTGCAAAATAATGCTTATCCAATCAGTAATAAATGGGTTGTAGTCACTACTATTTTTCCACCGACAAACACAATCAGAGGACTTTGCCAGCTTCGTGACTGGTGTACAGTTATTGTGGCAGATACAAAAAGCCTAAGCACAGAAGAATATGCTATTCAACTTGGTATTCCCAATTGTTGTGTAGTGTATCTGTCTTTACATTCTCAGGCAGCACTGGGTTATTCTATTCTAGAACACATACCCAATAATTCTTTTGGAAGAAAAAATATAGGCTACATGTTTGCAATGCAACAAGGGGCAGAGGCAATATATGACACTGACGACGACAATGAAATATCAAATCAATTTATCTTGGAAAGCTGGGCAAACAACAATAAGAATGACTTTAACTGGATCATGGTAGGTTCCAATCCTTACCCAGCCTTTGGTGTCTCAAATATCTGGCCAAGAGGACTGCCACTTGACCAAATTAAAAACTCATCATCATATTCACAGTATTCACAGACACTGTTTCCATTAGATTCTGTATGTGTGGTTCAATCTTTGGCCAACCAAGAACCTGATGTAGATGCAATATACAGGTTGACAAATTTCAACTACCCTTTGACATTTCAATCTGCTCTTACTGCTTGTCAAATACACCCTGATTGGATTGCCCCATTTAATGCACAAGCAACTCTATTTTTTAAAGACGCCTTTCCTTACATGCTCCTTCCAGTAACTGTTCATGGTAGGGTCAGTGACATCTGGAGGTCTTATTTTGCACAAGCTGTCATGAAATGCCCGTTGGTATTTTCTTCTCCTTGGGTGACACAAATCAGAAACAGTCACAATTATCTGGCTGACTTTCAATCAGAACTACCACTTTACACACAAGCAACATCTCTTGTAACCCACCTGACCTACAACAAATTTCAGTCTCTTTCAGAAGCATTTATTGATGCATATGAACATGAAATTCTTGAGTATTCTGATGTAGAACTTGCATTGGCGTGGGAGAGAGACATGAAACGTATTCATTTTAATGCCAGCACATCAAAAAAACGTACTGTACAATTCACACATCTGTTTATTGCCATGGGTCGAGGCATGCATCTTCGAGAATGGAAAGATCGAATCATGATAGACCCCAATCTCTTGCACGTAGATGTTTTGCTAGGTGTTTTTGACGAACCAGTAGAATCACTTCAATGTGAAGAACATACCAGGGTTATATGTATTTCAGTACATGGTACAACATGGACCTCAGGAAGAAATTTACTGGCAAAAATAGCATACAAGAGAGAATTAGAAACAAATATACGTTACAGTTACTGGACTTTTGCAGATGCTGACATATTACTATCTTGTTCTGTTGATAACACACAAAATGTGCAAGTAAATTCAAATTGTTTCTCTGTATACGATCAATTCCTTCAAAGGACAATGCTTCCGATAACATTTCTTATGGAATATGGACAATTTGGACACAGTAGTGATTCTTTTATTTCTCGAATTGAAGCCTTCGATGCGTGCTTCAATTCATTTCACAGAGACTCAATTCCTGTTCTATTCCCTTATAGAGCAGATCAAGATGCTGTGACTTGGTGGTCGTCACAAGCAATATTTTGGTACAGGATTCAATGCTTTGCTCCATTTTTTGCTGCTTCCCCCCTGAATGTTTTTTCTTCCAATCCTGACCATAACCCATATCCTAGAAATCCACGTGATAGACAAGAAGAACACAGAATTGGAATGGAATCCATGGGAATTTTAGCATCAATTCTTCCACCAGCTCCTGATGACTATCCTGCTCAATTTTTAGCTGAAAAAATTCGAAGTATTGATGGTATTAGCATCAATCAATGGCAACAAAAAACCACAAATGATGTGTACAGAAAGTGTTTAGGCGAATTTTCAGCAAAATTTACCAATTTCATGTTAAGTGTTTAATGATTAGATATCATCAATAGCAGGCAGATGACTCAAGGTGATACCAGTGTAGGGCGATACACAATTGTGTTGTCGCTCCTGCGTAGCACAACAACCTGACCGTCTTGTCTGACAGTGGCGTACTGACCAAAATTAGTTGACCCGTGATCATATACAGCGTCAGGCAGTTTCACGTTGTACTCTTTGTCTGGATTTTTATCAGAAAGACCTGCAAAGTTACCATCACTGGTTGTCTGGTGCAGAGCTACAACCGTATCTGACAGGTCAACTAGAATCGATCGATGAAATGCCCAGTCGTTGATAGCATTATCGTATGCCCTGCGCCCTATGACGTATGGGGGCAGGAGCGACAGGTTGGCTGATAGATGTCGAGAAAAAATAAAGTAATCCTGTCCATAATCAGTGAAGAGATCACTGGGCGCATTGGCTACGTCGTGTATTGTCAGCGCCCCCCGCAGATCATGGTTTCGCCGGCGCCCGACAGCCAAGAATTCAGGTGGTTTCCAGCTTAAAAGAGCGTCCAGGGTGTCTAGAAGACTCATGTCGAACAAGATGTCCGCATTGGCGTAGGCTAAAAAAGGTGCGTCGGGACATGCAGCCTCGAGCAACAAGATGAGAGAGGCAAACACCGGGGTTCCATGCGCGTTGGTTGTGGACGCGTCGAGCAGTGAAAAGTTAAAAGCGAATGCCTCCTGCGGAACTGGTTGTAAAAGAAAAGCCTTGACACGCGGGCGCAATGCATTGTACATGTTGGCCGTGTTGGAATGTGCCTGCTGCTTCAGAGGCTCAGTTGTCGAGGGAAACGTGATGACTACGCAAAGGTCAGCTTGGGTTGGCTCAGGAGTTAGGCGAGGCTGCAGGTGAGTCAAGGTGATACCCGTGTTTCTCAGGCATTCCGCTAGGCTCGCGTCCTCAACCCCCTCAAATTTGGTAGATTTATGGCAAAACGGAAGGCGCTTGACTGAATCTCGGGACAGTATGTACCCATATTCGTTGCTGGCAAAGACCCCATCCTGACTTTTCACTGGCAACCCCAGGTAATGCGATAAATTAACTGGTAAGCTTTCCACATATACTCGATGATTTAGGAGGTTATCTCTGTGGCCTACATTTAAGCGAACAAAGAATTTTCCTTCTGGATAGCATTTCAGGGCCTGTTTCAATGCGTTTCGTGTGTTGATGAACAAATCCTCCTGAGTCCAACGAGCCCTGCAGACCACCGAAGTATTCTTGTAGAATCCGTACGCTACCCGCCCGACGCCAGGTTGTGGCCTGAACCAACTGGCCTCTGCGCGCCGCGCGCTCTCGTCGTCTCCCGAGTATAGAACGACCAGCACCCAAGTGGCAGCTGGGTTCGACGCGTGATACTCACCCAGTTGCATTTGGCGCACCCCCGCTCCGCTGGATAAGAGCGCGTGCTGTCTGTTGTGGTTCAAGTCTGTGACAGGGTTCCTGGTTCCTAGCAACCCATGGAAGTTGAGAAACGTGACTATCACGAGTAGGAGCAAGAAGGCGTAAGCAAAGACCAACTTCATTATTTGAGTTAGGCCAGAGATTCTTGTCTTTTATTTTAAGTTTCATGTGCTTCTGGTTTTAACGCAGTCTACATCTTGGATTGCAATGCATGGCAATTTCAGGTTTGGCGCATGATATTTAAAGTACGGACGGGTGGGGCCAGCAGGCAAGCCCGTTGCGTACTTGTTCCGGAGACCGATGAGGACTACTGAGATTTACAAGGCTGGAGAGCCTGTGTACCTTCAGGAATTTAAAGCTGAGGTTCCACTGCCTGCATACGTTCTTGGTCAGTCGGGAAATAACAATTACGTACTTCAAGTCATTCACCAAAATGAGAAGAACGAGGTTGCATATGAAACCTATTTTGATGTGCCTCGACACGCTGTTCATGGAGCCGCTTTTCACAGACATCCCATGATTGCCAAATCCTTTTCTTCTGTGATTCGGAAGATTCAGGCGTCCGATCACGTTACTTGGCAATCCGATCGTGCTTTCGTGGGGGTTCCTGAGTTCATTCGCCCGCAGAAGCGAGCGCGTATGGATGAGCAGGACGCTACTGACGATGAGGCAGGCGGCACAGGAGCTGCCGCTGGCGACAGCAACATCCAAACTGAAGAGGAGCCTGAGATTACGGAGTCTCAGATTGATGTCGTGTTGGATACGGAATCCAGCCCTGTACTGGGCAAGGATCAAATGGGCTTTGGATATGCCCCGGTAGCCAAACCTGCTTCCTCTTTCCAGAAACCGGTGGAAGAAGAGAATACCCTGCCCATCGAGGAGCCCTCGCAGACCGGCCAGTGATAAGCCCTGTGCGCAGCGTCGCGAACCTGAAATAAACTAGTCATTTTGAGAGATCCGGCTGTAGAAACCCGCCCCGCGCGCGCGTATAAAAACGAGGGGACGGGCGCGCGCTGCATCCTGCAGTCGAGTTACGGGGATGTCTGCCAAGGACGCTCAGGTTGAGATGGATAAACATCTTAATTGGCATCAAAAGGTCTTGGACAGTTCAGGGAATGGTAAGCGCAAGAAAAGTCAATACAGACTGATGAAGCGCATTGGGGCTGGAGCTTATGGCGTCTGTTACGAGGCACAAGACACCCTGAATAAGGGGCGTATTGTCGCCATCAAATGCACTGACCAACCCGACAGCAACAACCATTACATTAGCCTGGAAATGAAGCGGGAGTTGATGTCACTTGACATACTGAACGATCCTGGACACGAGAATGTGTTGAAAAGCATTGCACACTTCGAAAACGAAGAATTCTACGTCACGTTCATTGTGATGCCATACTATCCTCACGGAGATCTGCATGCCTTCTTGAAAAAACTTAATCGTATGAAAAAAGAGCAGAGAGTGAAGCTTATTGAAGTCTTCACTGGACAGCTGGTTCATGCCATGGAATACATGCACCGGAAGGGAGTATGTCACAGGGATTTCAAGACCTGCAACATCTTGGTCGACAAGTTGGTTGACGAGAAAAAATTCAGGCTTGTTGTCTGTGACTTTGGTCTCTCCCGAACTCAGGAGCAGAATGAAGACGGGGAATGCTATTCCAGCGAAGGGGTCTTCACGATCCCGTACCGTTCCACTGATTTTCTCCTGAACCCTGAGAAGCACAACGCGTATTCATGCGATGTGTGGGGGCTAGGAGTCGTCGTGATGGAGATGATCGATCGCAAGTACGTTTTTGGCGACGAGCACACCAACGAAGACGTCCTCCAGGCCCAATTCAAGATGCTCGGGACGCCCACGGAGGAATACTGGCCGGGCGTGACCAAGGCCAAGAACTGGCGCCCCGACTTTCCAGTTTACCCCCTGGTTCCTGTGGAGGAACTGCCCAGGTGGCCGGTGCGCCAGATCACCCCGCCCACTCTGGCGGTGCTGGCCAAGGCGATGGTCATGAACCCGGCGAAGCGTGGCTCGGCCGCGGACCTCGTGCAGGCGTTCAAGGGCGCGCTCGACGCGTGAGTCGCGCGCGCGCTCGGATTTGAATAAACACACGTGATTGCAATGGGTTGAGACGTGACACGCGCGCTGTTCCATGGGATTTATTGAAAGTCAAGACTTGAGCTAGATTTCGCGATACTTCCTGACCCAGTCGTTTTCATTGGGGAAGTACAAATCCAAAAAGATGCACTCGTCCAAAAGCTGGCAAAGCTGGTTGTTGAGAAAAAAGATGACATTGAGATCAACCGTGTATTCTTGGAGAAGCTCGGATGGCAGATAAGTTTTCTTGAGATCGACTGATTCCAAGACTTCATCCCTTTTCAAAATGAGGTTACTATGCTCATCTTTGGTCAAAATGATCAATCCTTCGTCAGGAAGCCGATAACCCTCCAGCTCACTGATGGTGTTTCTGTAAAATTCAAGCTCCACCAGAAACGGCTTGATAATCTCGGTTCCAGTATTCATCTATGCTTTAAGCCTTAGCTACCAATACAGTGTGCTGAATCTTAAATAATCTCGCGTTCGCTTGAAATCCACAAAAATCGTGTTTTATTCTTTTACGAAACCAGTTCACGCCTGCCACCGCCAGAGGCGCTGGAAGCGAGCCACGAGTAGGCGCTTGACGGACACGACGATGTACTCGAAGATGACGAAGTGGATCAAGGCGATGGAGCCTTCGAGCATGATGCGAATCGAGATGGGCCCGTAGACCTCGGCAATGTATATGAACACGGCAGGGAATATCTGGTACAGGATCTGGAGGAGCGCGAGGGAGAACTCGAGGAGCGGGTAATCCGAGAAGGGCATGGGCGGTTCTGGTTTTGCGTTTTGAGTCGATTTGAGTTTTTTTATTTGATGTTGGGTCATGTGATTACAGCACGGATTACAGCTGATTTTTTTTTTGGGGATTACAGGTCACGCGGGCGCGGCCTCGGGTTTCAGGAACGACTCCGGTGGGCGCAGGACCGGCTGGACGTCGAACTGGGCCTGGTAGAGGTCGACACTGGCGGTCACGAAGTCGTGCGCGCGGAGGAACAAGGCGCCCATCTGCTGGATCAGGGGCTCGTTCTCGGCGCGAAACCGCTCGCAGAGGGCGGTGAAGTCCTTGCGGGGCTCGGGCTGGGCGTGGGGGTCGTTCAGCGCCTCCATCCACTGCTTGGTGCAGGAGCGGATGATGTACTCGATCTTGGCGGTGAACCAGAGGAATATGAAGAAGTGCCAGAAGCGCAGGTGGACGTAGACGCCCTTGCTGTTCTTGCCCGCGCGCGTGAGGTCGATGCTGTAGTCCAAGGCCTCGCCCGTGAGGCTGCACTTGCTGAAGCCCGTGAAGACGCGGATCGGGGGCTGTGCCGAGGCCATGACGTCGCGGCAGACGCCCGCCCACTCGGCCTGCTGCGGGGTGTCGTGCATGCCCGAGATGCGGGCCTGGATCTTCCGGCAGCGCTGGGCGACGCGGGTCTGCTGGGCGTGCATGCGTACGGCCCAGGCGTCGCCCCGGTCGCGGCACTGGATGAGGTGCTTCTTGAAGTGGCCCTCGCTGAGCACGTCATAGGCCTTGCTGAGCATGAAGCCCATGAATTCGTCCGGGTCCGGTGCGGAGGAGGAGGTCATGCGGGGCGGGTTGGCCCGGATGCATTTAAGTATCGTGAGTGGCGGATTGACCGTCGTGATTCGCCCGCTTTTTGCGGGTTAGGCGCGGCTCGCCTTGCCCAACAGCTCCGCCTCCTGAATGAAGCGCCTGTACTTGGCGTTCAGGGCGTGCAGGCGGGCCGCGGCGGGCGGGACGACCGTGGCGTTCGGGGCGTACGGGTCCGGCGGGACCTGATAGCCCGGCGGGACGACCGTGGCGTTCGGGGCGTACGGGTCCGGCTGGACCGGATAGCCCGGCGGGGGCATGGGCGGCGCTGACGGGGCGTACGGCTGCGGCTGAAACGGGAGGACCTGATGCGGGCCCGGCGCGTACGGCAGGGGCGGGGTCGGCGGGATGCCCACACGGGCCTGCAGGTCATTGATGAGCCGCAAGAGGTTCGAGTCGAGGGCGTCGTGCAGGACCCCAGCGCGCGTGAGCTGGTCGATCCTGGCCTGCATCTCGTCCATGCGGCGAATCTCGTCCTTGCTTGCGCCGCTGAATGGGTTCCAGTTGGTCGGGAGCTGCAGGGCGTTCGGGTGCAGGCTCTCGATGCGCGCGACGCGCTCGTGCAGCAGGCGCAGGGCCTCTAGCACATCCGGGTGGGACTCGGGGGTGCTCATGCCGTGCTGGCTTGGGGCGGGGCCGCGCTTAAAATATGTGTTTTTACACGTGCGACTGCGTCAGGGGGTGGATCGCGTGGGCCAAGCGCCCGCGCCAGAAGCGCTTGGTGCGGGCGAGGCAGGCCACGCCGAGGAACGTGACGACGAACCAGCTGGCCGCGACGATCCAGTCGAACTGGTGCATCGTGGAGGCCTGGGGCTGCATGACGCAGGCCCGGCTGCCCTGCGCGGACGTGGAGCCGTCCGGGCACTTGGACGGGACCATGCTGGCCTGCGGGCAGTAGGAGCCCGCCGGGCACGCGAGCGCGCGCTGGCCCGGCAGCCCGTAGTAGCCCGGGACGGCGAGGCAGTCGCGCTGGGACAGGACCCCCCTTGGCGCGGCCGTGTTGTCCGGGCACGGGATGCATCCGCGTGCGGTCCAGTACGCGTTCTCGGCGCACGCGAGGCACTGGACGACGCTGGTGGCCCCCGGGGCGACGGAGTAGCCGCCCGTGGGGCACGGGACGCAGGCCGTGACGCCGTACGAGCCCCCGTACGAGCCCGGGGCGCACGGCAGGCACACCCCGCCCAGGCCGTACTCGCCCCGCCAGCACGGGGCGCAGGCCTGCCCCGTGACGCCCGTGCCGTTCGGGCAGTAGTCGCAGGCGGTCGCGACGGCGTGGGAGTAGGAGCCCGCCGGGCAGGCCGGGCAGGCGTCCGCGCCCGGATCCCGGCTGTACGAGCCCGGCCGGCACCCGAGGCAGTCCGTGCGGGGCGGGAGCGGGCGGGAGGCGTGGCCTGGCGCGCACAGGACGCAGGCGGAGGCGCCGGTGCCGTTCTGGTAGGACCCGCGGGCGCAGTCGGCGCAGGCGCTGAGCCCTGAGGTGGCCGCGAAGGTCCCGTTGGGGCAGGCGTGGCAGTGCAGGCTGGCCGGGGCCGGGGACTGCCCCCCCTGCTCGCACGGGGCGCAGCTGGCGTTGCCCGGGAGGAACTTGTATGTGCCCGGAGCGCACGGGGAGCATGTAGGTCCGGTGTATCCTGCGTCGCACGTGCATTGTGAGGCGCCCGCCAGCGACGTGGAGTGATTCCGGCACGGCAGGCAGTCCTGGAGCCCCGCGGCGGCCTCGTATTCGGCGTAGGTCCCCGCCGGGCATGGGTCGCACGGGGCGGACCCGACGGTGGGCTTGTAGGTGCCCGGCGCGCACGGGTCGCAGTAGCCCGGGATGCCCGTGTAGCCCTGCGCGCACGGGATGCCGACGCACAGAAAGCCTGCGGTGGCGGGATCCGTGGCGGCGGCCTGGCCCGACGGGCATGCGAGCGGGACCGGCTCCGACCCCGTGGCCGAGATCACGAGGGCGCCCGCGAATCGGGCGACGCACTGCGGCGGGGCGTATCCGCCCTGGCAGACGCGCGCCGAGTCGAGCGGACACGGCGACGGGGCGAGCTCCCACCGGAGGGCGGGCGGCGTGCCCGCGTCGGCCGCGAGGATCGGGTCGTTCTGACACGGCACGCAGACGGACTGCTGGAGCACCGGGTAGGACACGAGGTACGAGTCTGCCGGGCAGGGCGCGGCCTCCGTCGTGTCGTTGCCGCTGGCGGCCAGGAGCCGGCGCCGCGCGCTGGACCCGTTGAGCACCGCGGCCGGGACGAGGAAGGACTCGGCGCTGCGCAGGGCGCGCTCGATGAGCCCGGTGTAGTCGCGGTCCCGGTTGGTCTGCAGGGCGTACAGGACCCCCAGGGTGATCCCGAGCCGGTGCCGGAGGACGTCGGTGCGCTGGATGCCCGCGATCGGGTGCAGGGTGCGCTGGACCGCCGGCGTGCCGTAGAAGACCGCGGTGGTGCCGTCGGCGTCGGGCAGCGCGACCCCGTCGAACCGGGCGGACTCGGTGACCTGCACGACGACGGCCGCGGCGAGGGTCTGCGCCCGGATGTGCTCCCGCATGGCCGGGAGGTACGCGACGGACAGGTCGGCCGCGGTGTACGGGGCGACGAAGGTGGCGTTGATGGACACGTTGACGCCGGCGTAGGCGTAGCAGACCCTGTTGCCCGACGAGCACGTCCCGTTCGCCCGCGGGCCGCACGGGCAGGCCTCGTACTGCCCCGCGGCGCACGTGGCGCACGGGGCGCAGACGGCGTCCGAGACGTTGCCGCACGGGGCGATCAGGTAGGCCGAGGCCGCGCACTGGGTGCACGGGAGGCACCGCTGGGTGGCCGCGTCCGCGTACTGGGAGGACGTGCACCGGAGGCGCTCGACCTCCACGTCGTAGCCCGCGTAGGCGCCCGCGACGACAGAGAAGACGGCCTCCCAGTGCCGGAGGTAGCTGGCGTCGACCCGCGAGCCCTGCGGGAGGCCGGCGAGGAGCCTGCCCAGCAGCTCGTCGACGAGCAGCGTGCGGTTCAGGGTGGTCGAGTTGGCCACGAAGACCCGGACGCCCATGCTGCCCCCGCAGACGCGGTCCGCCCGCGCGGAGCAGTCGCGGACGACCGTTTCCAGTGTCCCGCAAATCCTGCACGCCTGGCAAACGGCATCTGCGTCGATTTTGCATGTTGAAGCCATGAATTGGGCTTGAGGGCATGTGGTGCACGGGTGACAAATCAGGCTGGTCAGGTTGAGATAGGCATGCGACTGACACGGTTGCGGCGTGATCCTGAGGCTGATCACGTTTCCAGGGGCCAGGGGCAGCTGCGCCGGGAGCGGGACGGGCTGGGACGCGGTGAGGGCCGCGGCGAGCACGCCCTGCAGCGCCTGCAGGTCGAGCTTGGACGTGTTGACCCCCGCGGCGGCCAGGGCGGACAGGTCGATCTGGACCGGCCCGGCGCACACGCGGTCGCCGACGGAGGAGCAGTTCCGGAGCTGGACCTCGCCCGGGGCGCACACGGCGCACGCGCGGCAGGTCCCGTCCAGCGGGGAGCGGAACCGGTTCGGCGGGCACGGGGCCGTGGGGATGACGAGCGGGTCGCCGCCCGGGCCTGTCTGGAAGAGGGAGAGGTCCCAGTCGCCCGCGATCTGCCCCGCGAAGGGCGCGCCGTTCATGAGGAACCCGGAGACTAGGGAGGTCCCGCACGCGCGGTCGGCGTCCGGGGTGCACGGGGCGCTCTGGAGGGTCAGGGGCGGGCACGGGGTGCACGGGGTGCAGGCCCCCGTCCGCTTGGAGCGGTAGTGGTCCGGGGGGCACGGGATGCGCGTGACGTAGACCTGGTTGTACGTGGCGTACGAGAAGCTCGCGTTGAACCCGTTGATCGCGAGGGTCGAGAGCAGGCGGATGAGGAGGGACGGGTCGAGGATGAGGTCAGTCCCGTTGGCCTGCAGCATGACCGCGATGGGCGGGATGCACACGCGGTCGCTTGCGGTGACGCACGGCCCGGCCTCGACGGGCGTCGGGGGCCTGCAGGTCTGACAGGGCCGGCACAGGAAGTCGATCAGCGAGCGGTACTCGTAGACCGTCGGGCACGGCCGGAGGATCACGTCGAGCCCTGTGGTGTCGCTGGCAGTACCCGCGTAGCCGGAGTAATTGGCCAGCGCCACTGTCAGGTTCAGGCGCGCTGCCTCGACCCCGCCGATGAGCAGCTCGATCTGGAGCCCTGACCCGCACACCCCTGGGTTGTTGCCAGGCCCGCATGGGGTGAGCCGCTGGAAGGACGTGGGGCAAGGCTCGCACGGCGCGCACGAGGCTAGATTGCCTGACAGATAGAAGCCGGGCGGGCACAAACCAGTGGATCCGGTTAGGAAACACGCGAGCAAAAAAAAAACAACGCAACCTGCCATGAGGTCTTGCGCGCGCGCGCGACGCGGGGGCTTTATAGCGCGAGGCTTGTCAAAACGATGTAAGATTTATTCAGATTGACGCTCGTCACATGATTGACCGCATAATATGATCTTTAGATCGAGGCGGTCATGATGACGACAACGTCGGTGGTTTTCACGTTCGCGCTTTTTTGGTTCGCCCCTGTTCAGCACTTGCACCGGCAACTGGACCCTCGATTAAAGCATCCATTGAGTCCAATACTTCTTTCGTTGGTCTCTTTTGTGCAGCTGTGGCCCGCACGGGTTCGGGATCTGCTCGTGGAGCGGGTGGAGGGGTTGGAGCTGGAGCTGGAGCGGCCGTAGGAGCTGGAGCTGGAGCGGCCGTAGGAGCTGGAGCTGGAGCAACCGAAGTTGCAGCTCGAGAAGCAAGTGTTTTTGGTCCCTGGGGGCTTTCGCGGGCGGCCGGCTTCAACTGAAGTTTTTCTGAAACTTGCATGGATTCCTTGATCTTTTCGTCCGTGACGCCTTCGCTTCGAAGAGTTTCCAAATATTGGTTTTTTTCGGCAATACCTTTCGAGTTTTTCAAACACCCATAAAGCTCCGGGATTTCCCCTGGAGCATAAAGTTTCTTCCTCTCGATCGGCGAATTGTTGGGATTCATCATGTCAAACGCTCGTTCGAAATCAGAGAAAAGACCCTTGATATCTTTCGGTTCAAGACGTAATTTCATGATTTCTTCCATTTTCTTTGCCATGCCCATAACCAAATCGATCTGTTTCATCTCTTGTTGACTGAATGTAGTGCCTGGATGGTTCCCAGTTGAACTGTGCTCATTGATCTCTTTCATTTTTTCCAAAACGGTTTTAATGTCTCGAGAATTCAAGTGTTGGGACTGCTCATACATCTCTTCAATTTTGTATTGAACACCAATCAGAGTCCTGGACATAGCTTTCAACTCGACGAGGCATGGTACATCTTTTTCATCTCCCGGGTTTACAACCTTAGCGAAAACTTTCCTTGCTTCCTGAACGCCCTTCTCTGCGACTCGAAACTCCATCTTGCGTTCCACAACAGGAATCACTTCCTTCTGCTGGTCATTGAGAAGATCTTTGCTCCTCATTAACTTTTCCTGAGCTTCAAAGATGCGAAGAGCTTGCTCCTTGCCTGGCAATTTTCCGTCGTAAAGTTTGTGAAAATGTTCACTGTAGACGTACTCATCACGCAAATCATACGGGCGTGCCTTTACGGCCCCACCCTGTGAGGAAACTTGCTTCTTTGAACCTGACATCGAACGTGAGCGCTGTACACCGACAAACGTCAACGGCGTGTCTCGGTCGCGCTTAAATACACGTGAGGATTGTTTATTTCATGCGCGAATCAAGACCATCCGGAGTATCTCCTGCGCGCGTGTACGACGTGGGCCTGCCTGACCCGCGTGCGCCCGGCGCGCAGGCCGCGGAGCAGGAGCCCCCTGCGGAGGCGCGGGACCGGGATGTGCTCGACGCCCTCGACGTGGCCCTGCACGAGCAGGTACTGGGCGGGCCGCTGGCTGTGCGGG
>JACCDP010606162.1_pt1 | contig 18316 bp, 29 predicted proteins | sample 7445841 | NCBI WGS metagenome assembly JACCDP01 (sample SAMN15323441, study PRJNA562643) | freshwater metagenome | isolation source: river surface water | place: USA:Blue River Watershed | collected 2017-08-17
AGACGTTGTTGATGGTGGTGTTAGCCTTTGTGCTGCCGTCGTAACCAGGGAAACCAATGTTTACATTGGTTTGGTTGTCTGTTCCTTGGAACATGGGATACAGTTCAATGCTGCCGTTGGGAACAAGCACACCACCGCTTGGTCCTGCACTCGGTCCTGCTGGAGATGCACACGCAAATCCTCCAGCAGAGGTAATGTCGGCGTGAATAACAATTTGTTTATCAGGAGCAAGGGATCTCCAGTTCTTGATGTTCAAGTATCGAAGAGAAGTGTCAACATCTGCGTAAAGACCACCAAAGTCCGAAACGCTTTGCGAAGGCTGTGACACCGGAACTCCGTAAGATATACCTCCAACTGGTGTCGCTACAATGTGTTGAGCATCAACTTTTAAGACCAACGCGTTGCACTTGACACTGGAAAGAGTGAGGTTGAGTTTGTGTGGTGCACTCCATTGCTCGTATGTAACTATACGGTTCCAATTGCCTGATAAAGTTGTATCGCCTGCGTCGTATGCCACAGAGCCTATTGGATTCAATGTGTATCTTGCAGCAGCAGGAAGGTAGAAATTAATACCACCTTGGGATTGTGAAGAAGTGCCAAATGACATCACATTTCCTGTTCCATCATAGAGTGCGCCCGTTGCACCCGCACTTGCTCCTGTAAAACCAGTACATTTTACTGTCGTTCTATTGGTTCCGTAATGTTGAACCAGTCCACGCAAACGCAGATCATAAGAAGATTGATTTGCAAACGAGATGCCGTAAGTGATAGATCCCCATGCAGTTCCACCCGAAACTACGCTTGTGTACTGAGCGTCATCGTATTCAGTTCCACTGGCTAGAGTGAACTGTGGATACCGTGCGCCTCCTGCGCTTGTTGGATAGTAGGTGTTCAGGTAATTCACCCAGCCATTAAGAGTTTCCAAGTCAACGTATCCGCCCAATTTAGAGAATGGGTAAGATGGATTTATTGTAGTCGATATTGTTCCATATTTTGCTCTGATAGAAGATCCAGCAGTTGTTCCTGTCCACGCGCGGTCTGTGCTGGTGCTGACACCGCCAAACAGACACGGTGAATATACGTGATATGATCCAACCGTGTAAGTGCTTTGCTGTTGTGCAAGACAACCAAAAATTACAATGTCAGGATCTGATGCTGACGACATCGGAAGTCTTGTGGCAGGAATTAGAGAAGCAAGAGTGCCACCCGGTGCGGTGCTACCTGGATTGCCTTGTTGCAGTGTCCTCCAGTTGCCAAGATGTGCCCAGTTGAATGGATTTAGTCCGGATGAAGCAGACCCAGTTGAACCTACCCAATAGAATGTTGCCATTTGCGTTAGTCCTTTTGTTGATGCGTGAAATGAGTGAACTCGTGTATTTAGTTAATTGGTTTGTTTACCCGCTATATTTGAATACACGAAACCACCCACTAGTGCTTGACACCCTCTGCACGGTACTGTACTCTTATTACATGACCTGCCACAGCAACACCGGAGGCTGCGCATGACCCCCGCCAACAAAGAGATCATGTCTGAACGGTACTACCTGCACGATCCCTTGAGGAATGTGTGGGCAGGGTATTACCTGTGGGCAGATGTGGTGTTTGTTGTGATATACAACTCCAATACCCACCCACACGTGAGGTCGTGGGTGTTGGATTTGGCATCGGCACGGGAACACTGGAAGAATTTGTCTTCAGGTTCGTACAACGGTAATCCGTTTTGTGTGGTCACATCCTCGCGCACTCTTTCCGCGACCCTGTCGTACTTTTCAGCAATGGACATAGAGGCTGAAGCCCTGCGACAGTTCTGGACGAGTTGCCAAATACAGCACGGATCGTCTTTCACCAACAACAAGATGTACAAAGACCGCAAGACCGACGAGCACTACTACAACAACTACGCCCAGGAAGCGTGACCACTCACCCACAGGAAACACCAATGACACTGCCCTACGAAGAAGTTCACAGCCTGCGGGCTACTCGCCAGTTCATATACGATCTGCTGGATCCGTCCAAGACACCCCGAGTGCCGCGCGAGATTCGCCGTCGAGCGCACCGAGTGTGCAAGCACTTTCCAATGGACTACAGCATTGAGCAGCGGTATTCGGATGTGCTTGGCACCGCAGGTGGAGCAGAGCCGTGTGTCGAGTCTCTACGCGCAGAGAACGCGCGGCTGCGTCAGGCACTGCTCCGCATTGAGCGTGAAGTGGTGGACGCAACGCAGTGTGCAACTGCCGAGACTGGTCCGCAAGTAAACACGGAGTGGGTGCTTGCCACCGCAGACGAAGCACTGCGTGTGCGTGAAGAAACGGAAATCCGCAACGAACTGTATCGGGGTGAAGGATGACCACTGCTGAACTGGAACGCGAAAACGAACGCCTACGCGCACTGCTCCGCAAGGAACAGACTGCACGACGGGCAAACGGATGGGACTACCGTGTAGTAGAAATTCCGTGTTCTTCCGGAATAGGACAGTCCTCGTTTGGTGTTGCACGTGTGGAGTACGATTCGCGCGGCAATCCGCAAAGAATCTCGCCACCAGTGTGTACCGAATCTAGTGTGAGTACTCTGCGGCATCGACTGGTTTCGCTGCTTGAAGCCACTGCGGTCGAGCCGATCATGCTCCACTCCAACACCCCGTGAGGGGTGTTTTTTATTCTACCTATTGGTGAGACTGCCATACATACTCCACGGAACGCGCTTCACGTTGAAGGCGTTCCGCAACACCTAACGTCGCCCATACGGGGACAAGGAGAATTGTATGACCAAGAGTTTTACCATTACGCATCCGCTCACGCTCTCTCGCAACGACACACTGTGGAAAGAACTGGAGAGGTGGGGACTAGGATGGGACGAGTGGTTCCGCGAGATGGGAGTGGCACTTCACAACTCGTCCCGATCAGACTCACACCCTCCGTACAACGTGTGGAGTCCGGAAGAAAATCGCACCACCCTTGAGATTGCTGTTGCAGGTTACGATCCCGCACGGATTGCTGTAACAGTACACCGCAAGACCCTTACGGTGTCGTGCTGCACGGACGAAGACACCCGCGAGTACTCTGTGCGAGGCATTGCACGGCGACCGTTCGTAAAGCACTTTACCCTAGGCGAGTGGGTGCGGGTAGAGTCTGCGGAAGTGGCGAACGGAATGCTGACCATTAAACTAGTTTCAGAAATTCCCGAGTCGCAGATGCCTAAAACCATTCCGGTAAAGTTCTGACAGGAGCAGACAGCGTGAAACGATAAATAGGAGCGGCAGCAATGCCGCTCTTATTCTTTGGGGAACCACTATGCGCTTCAACTCACAAGCATACAAGACACTGAACGAATCCATTGCACGGCTGTCGGAGGCTCCCAGCAGCGGCGTGGAGGGCGACTACGAGGGCGAGATGTCCCGTAGCGAACTAAAGTCCATGATTGCCAACGCGCAGGAACTCCTTGATATGTTGGGCGAAGACGAAGAAATTGAGGCGTGGGTGCAGTCCAAGATCACAAAGGCTGCGGACTATATTTCAAGCGTCCGTAACTACATGGTGGGAGAAACCGTAAACGAAGCCACCAGTCCTGCGTGGCAGCGCAAGGAAGGCAAGAACCCCGAGGGCGGTCTGAACGCGGCGGGGGTTGCTTCGTACCGCCGAGCGAACCCAGGATCAAAACTGCAAACAGCAGTGACCACGAAGCCAAGCAAACTAAAGCCAGGTTCCAAGAGCGCGAAACGTCGCAAGTCGTTTTGCTCGCGTATGAAGGGCATGAAGGCTAAACTAACAAGCGCAGAGACTGCGCGTGATCCTGATTCGCGCATAAATAAATCGTTGCGCAAATGGAATTGTTGACACTATAAATCAAATTCGTTGACTCGGATTTCGTAATGCTTCTCAAGAAAGGAGACTTACGATGTCTGAGAAGAAGGGTATCCATTCACACGAAGACGGCGAACCGTGTCAATGTGAATCTCTAAAGGAACAGATCCAAAGCATTAAAGACAAGGCTTTGGAAGACTGCGCTGCACGGAACGAAGAAGCCAAAGAGCAATCAGAAAAACTACAGTCAAAAATGACGAAGATGCTCATCGCGTCAACGGTGGCGTTCACACTGATTGGTCAAGAAGCAGTTGAAAAACTAGAGCCGTTTATTGCAAAGATAACCGCTCTACTGGACGGTGACGCGTCCGCACTGGTGGCTCCTGCGGAAGGCAGTGGATCAGGAGCGGGTGGAAACGAACCCAAGACAGGCAGCAAAGACTTCAAACTGGACCTGAAGCCTCGTATTCAACCCACTCTGCCGCCCAAGGAATCACAGCAACCAGTGTCTATTGCCCAATTGCTCAACGCACTGGAAATCCTTGACGGAAAGTCGTCCGTGTTCTCCAGTGTTTACAAAGACAACACAAACAGTTCTTCCTTTTCGGTGATTGACTTGCCCCCGTCGGACAAACTGAAACCTGAACCTGTGCAGTTTGATCCCACACTGCCTTGGTTGGCAAGTGAACCGCTACCGCAATTAGCGGCTGCGAATCTGTTGAGAGAACTGCCCAACAGTGAACAGGCTCCTCTCGTAGCGTTGAGTAATCCGCTTCCAATAGAACCAAACACAACCACAGGGTTTCCCAACTTTCAGTTCAACACAATACCGTCTGCTCCGTCTTCAACAGTTCTTCTCGCTGGAATCTTTCAGACACGCAAACGATAAAGGAATCCATGAAAGCACTACCACTCGCTGCCACTCTTCTTTTCACCGCACCTGTATCCGCTGGTTTGGTCAACGGTGGGTTTGAAGACTTTAATGTTTGGGGTTACGGATTTTACAGTGGCACCATTCCCCAAGACGGATGGGCAACCACTGCTCCAGACAATTTGATTGAAGTATGGGAGAATGGGTTTCTTGGCGTTCCTGCATACGAAGGCAATTCGTTTGCAGAACTGAACGCAAACTACGCGTCCACTCTATATCAGCACGTTGAAGGAATCGGCGCAGGCACAACTGTAAACTGGCACTTTGCGCATCGCGGTCGAGACGGCACCGACACTATGCGCTTGACTATTCGTGATCTTGGAAACAACACCATTTTGTTCACTCAAGAATTCTCTGCCAGTGCAACTGCATGGGAAGTTAATTACGGAAGCATTGTTTCATTGGGCAACACCATGAGTTTTGAATTCGAGGCAGTGAACGCAGTGGGCGGCAACACTCAAGGTAATCTGATTGATTGGTGTGATTTTGGTGTTGGTGCAGTTCCTGCACCTGGAGCAATTGTACTATTGGCGTTCACTGGATTCTTGAGTTTTCGTCGCAGGGCGTAACCAATAACGATCCTAAATACTCGTGATCCGTTTCCCAAGGAGGTCAGGTATGACCATGCGTAGGGATAAACCGGAACGAGAAATGCAAGCCGATCTATTACTGTCGGCATCACTTGCTGTAAAAGCCTACGAGGACTACCTACTGGACCGCATCGGGTGGTTGGAACTTGCCCGAATTATGACTGCCCTGCGCAAGAACGTGGTGGCACTGGATCCCAAACTGGTAGACGATTCAAATAAACTAAAACAGTGAAGTATTAAAACACATATTGGGTGGTATTTTTAAGTCGTCTAAATCTCTGTGTAGGGTTTGGAGTTGATAGAATTCTATAGAGTACCACTGGATACCATAGAGTACCACAGGACACGCAGTACTCAAATATAGGTAAACACACACAGGGTATTGACACGGCTCTACGAGTGGGTATACTCCTTGGTGTAGGAGACACAGCATGAGCGGGTTCCGACTCCATATCGACATCCCCATGAGCCTGTCCGAGGCTGACGCAGTGGCGTTGACCGACGTAGTGGTTGGTTGCCTCACGGACACGAGCCTCCTCGCGGAACTCCAGAGTCGGGGAGTTCCGCAAATTAACTACCGTTTGGGACACGATACGGATCGTCAGCGGAGCAATTACCTCCACAAGACACCCGCAGGTCATGTTTCCAACAAGAAATCAGTGGTTCGCGTGGGCGGAGCGGAGGGAGAGGAAAGCGTTTAGGACGCAAGTATCTGGGCATACAGGATCGCTTATAACGATCTACAGCAGGGTTCGATTCCCTGGCGTCCTATTGGTTGAGTATACCTATGTGCATGACTGATCAATCTGAAACCGAAAAATTGGTTCGGGAAATGCACAAGGAAGCCGAGAAACTGCGTATCGGCTTCATACTGGAGAAGGGTAAAGTAGAGCAACTGATTGCGGCTCTGAATGCAATCATCTTGAGAATGGAACACGAACGTGAACACGCGAAACACCAATCCTGACCACAACGACCAGTACTCACACAGCCGGCAGTACACCATTGACTACCTGCACGGTGGTGTGTGGGCACTGTTCCACGAAGACGGGCTGTTCCCTGGTGCGCCCACGGTGCTGTACGATTCCCCTGACCTGGTGGACCTTGCCCGTTACGCCATCATCAGCGGCATTCCTCCGGCGGAAGTGGGCATGAGTGACGCTGCGAAACTGGTGGTGGAGATCAGCACACTGGAAGAGATTGCGCGTGTGCGGCGCGAAACGGAAAAGACCCGAGCAGAACTGAAGAAGATCCTGTACAAGACCTTTAACAAGGAGACTACCGATGGCGACACCGAAGAAGACTACACAGATTACGCTTGAGATGAATCTGAACGACCCCACCTTTTTGAAGATTGCAAAGGTGGCACACTCCCGCAACTGCACATTTAATGAAGCAGTGAATCGTATTTTGCAGGAAGCACTCGCGCGTTTGAGCGATCCCGTTAGCACCGAACCCAAGGACACCACCAATGGATAAGGCAATGATTTACCACTCCCTTCCGCCCGCTGTTTGGAGCGGATTCATCGGGCTGCTTGTTGGCGCAGGAATCACCCTGATTGCCATTCACACTTCTACACTGCTGCGTCGGCTGTACAGAAAGTACTGGTCGCCGCCGGTGTACCAATGCGCAGAGTATCTGCCCCATGTTCACACCACCAACCACACGGACGATTGGTGGTGCTCCGGAGACGTGTGTGTTCACGACGGCGAATGCGCAACCTTTGTGGAAGCAAAGCCCCGCAAGAAGCGTGTGTCGTCTCGCAAGAAGAAGCGCACCACTCGCGCGGACTTGAAGTCGCGTTGACATGGGAGGGCAACACAGTGCAGGCAAAGGAGACAGGTATCGTCGGGTGGATCCGCAGGCTTGGTCGCGGAATTGGGACGAGATTTTTGGGAAGAAGCCCCGTAAAGCCCGACCTGACTCCGGAAGAAGAGCGTCAACTAAACGCAAGACTCCTCCGACTGGTGGCAGCGGATCTCAGTGAAAAGTACTACGCGTCTGCGCGGGTGGTTGGAGTGGAAGAGTTCTTGTGGCGCATGGCAGTGGAAGGCGCACGGGAGGACGGCAAACTGCTCATGTACTTGGCGCGTCGTGCAAACGGGTGGTGGGTGTGGGACGATCTAGCCCGAGCAGAAGTACTCATTCCACTTGACGTGTGGATTCGTACACAGAGGACACACGAAGACACCACACTGGAAACCATCGGAGAAGGCGAGTAACTAGATACAAGCGGTGTTGATGATAGCGGAAGAAAACGCGATTAGCACGGGAGTTCGACTCTCCCCGACTCCACTTCACGGGGTCGAAACGGCATCGACTAGCGCGGAGTACAGAAGCAGGAGACACCCGAGGCACGGCACAGAGCCTCGTTAACAACCCTGTACCAAACACAAACGCCAACAGAATGGCTATGGCGGCTTGAAGCCGTGGGGACTGATCCTCCCGCATCTGAACGGATCAAGGGAGCCGCAAGGCTCCCTTTTCTTTTATACATACGGTAAGTGGAGGTCGTAGATGGGTCTAACGAATCTTTCGGTTCACAACTCAACCACGGAACCGTATCAGTACGTGAAAATGGGTACTTTCGGTGCAGATGCCCTGCCCAAGCACAAAGGTTTTGCCATTACCACTGGATTGTGTGGGGCGGATGCTACTTTCAATTATCACTTCGACGTGCTGCTCAAGACATCCACTGGAGAAACTTTTTACAACAGAATTTCTGTTCCTCAAGCGTCAACAGCCTATTTCCCTGTTCAGATTGCTGGCGTGAGTGGCAATCCAACATGGGGGGTGGCAGGGGGCGCAGGAGCAACCGGACTAGACGCACACACTCTAATGTACTACTACTAAAATGGACATCTACAGTAAATTTACTCAGTATAATCAAACATCCATAAACGGAGCGGTATTTGCCCCTCCCAAGGGATTTGTGTTTAGTAGTGCGTTTGCAGGAGTAACTGTGGATATTGTTACGCGAACTGCAAGCGGAGCAACAGAGAGCAATCGCATAAAGTTCTCGCCTGGTACTCACATTGTTCCAATAGCAGTGGAAGGAATTTCTATGTCCACTGCAACTGCATCAGTAATACTGCTTGCGTATTAAGGACAACTAAATGGACACATATCCCGCAGCAATACGAGTACATACACTGCAAGAGCAACAAACCTCTAACGGTGTAACCACAAGAAGTATTGGTCACCCCACCAAGGGAATAATTCTTGTTAACGGGAGTACTTCAGGGAGTGGAACTCTTGCCGTTGGGGTTCACTTGTATGGAGTTACTAGTGGAGCAACATTCAACACCAATCTTGTTACCATTCAAGGTCGAAGTGTGTTTCTACCCATATCGTTTGTGGGAGTGAATACATTCGGTAACTCTCAATATCTTCCTGGAGTAATAGGGTTAGTGTAATGGACATTTACAAACGAACACAGAAAGCCACTAGCGAACAAAAACTGAACCCAAACAAGGGAGTGTTTGTGTCTACGGCTAGTAATAATCTTGGACAGTTTCAGTTGATTACATACGGTCCAGACGGAACCACGTACTCCACGCCAATACTTTTACCCCAAAACGGAGACTGCTATTTGATTCCTATCCGAACATGGGGGGTTTCGTTTGACACTGCTACTATTTCTGCTTTTGGAGTTTCCTAATGGACAGTTTCAAATACGCCGTACCAGTAGCATCGGGAGTAACATATTTTGGCACCGCCACAAATAATGGATTAATGATTTGTGTAAACGCATTAACTAACAACTCTCCGGTAGACGTTGTACACTACACCAGCCCTGGAGTTACTGCGTGGTTTCGATACAGGTGCAAAACTAACAGTCAACCACTTACACCAATTATAATAACTCCTGCTGTTGCTGCTGGTGTTTCATATGATTCAACTCTTGGGTCTATTTCAGTTCTCCGTTTGATGTAAATATAGATGTTGGTGTTGACACGCCGCGCAGAGCCGCTATACTCTGTGCATGGCAAAGCGAAACCTAGACCCAATCGACCTCGCGGCTGAACGAGAATCTGCCGCCATCCGTACTTGCCGTTCGCACGTGTGTAAGCCGTGGGGATGGAACCGTCGCACCCTGAAGACTCGCGCGGCAATTTCTGCTTCTGAAAAGCGCGTGGAGTGCAAGACCATCAAGGAGCGGTACAGCCGAGTTTAAAATGGTGCAGACTATTGCTTCCTTGTCGTGTTTTGGTATCCTGCTTGTTGCAGGACTGTTTGGATACGCCGTTTACACCTTGATGAATGACTGACATGACTCGTTGCTGTGACACCTGTGGAGTACAGATCCCGAAGGGGCGACTGGAGTGTTTGCCCCACACCACCACTTGCGTGAGGTGTTCGCGTGTTCGTTCCCCTGTGGGATTCATGGATTGGCACCACAAGACTGCGCCGGAACTGGTGATGGTTCCTGCGGATGATGACGAAGGACTCCGCCGTGCGCGGCGAGTAAACGAAAGGTCACGATGATCGGAGAAAGCACTCGTATGCGTAGCGTAATGGCTTCACTGAAGGAACACGGCACTGCTGCTCTGCAAGAGATTGCAGGAGGCAAGATTGCGTTTGCAGTTGTGTGCAATCGTCCTGAAGGAGGCGATCCTGTTCCGGTACTGGTGGTGGACAAGGGGCGACACAGGTATTTCTGCTCGTTCCTACCCGCAGACGGTACTAGCACGAACAGCACTGTTTGTGTGCAGATTGAAGAAGACACCGAAACCAACACAATGAGAGGAGCCGACCATGCTTGACAAGGATCGAAAGACTGTTGCAGAAAGTGTTCAGTTCCAGTTTGTTTCCAACCCCCACCGCAACGGTGAAGTGTGCATTGGTATCAGTGGAGTAGACACTCCTGAAATTCCTGACACTTGGAGCGAAGGCGAATTGGAAGCACTCATTGATCTTCTTCAGGATCAACTCCACACGCTTGTGTCCAAGCGCAACATCCAAATGTTGGAGAAATCCAACCTGTGGAGCAAATCGGAGTAACCAAGACTACGCCTTGGTAACTCAGTTGGTAGAGTAGCGGACTTCATAGGAGCATTACATTAGGAATGGTGTAATGAATCCCGTCAAATTCGGTGAACGGCTAAACGCCCAACGCCGAGCCAAGCGCAGAAATGCGAAGGTGTAGAGACTTGACGGCGGGCATCCAGAACGGATGAAGGCAAAGTCCAGACCACAAACCGCAAGGGCGGCGTAAGCCGAAGTGGTAAGTTAATCCGCAAGTCGTGGGTTCGATCCCCACCCAAGGCATTCGTTAGTATACATAGATTAGAAGGAGTTGCTAATCTATGTCCAAACCAATATGTAAATATTGTGGTAAGGAGTGTAAACTGGCTCCCTCCCAAAAGAAGAGGAGTAGAGTTGTAAGAACACAATGCAATTCATGCGGAGTAACAAAGCGGCGGTGGAAGACCAAACTAGAGATGGTTGAAGCCAAAGGCGGAAAATGTGAAAGATGTGGTTGGAGTGGGCATCCAGGCGGATTTCAATTTCATCACAAAGACCCTTCAAAGAAAGAGTTCACCATAAGTGGAAATGGTCTTCTCTTAAAAGAACGATGGTCGGAATTAGATAAATGTGAATTGCTATGTGCTTGTTGCCATAGTATAGAACACTCAAATACGGAATTGATAAAGCGTATGGGATTGCTGCAATAAGGAGAACAGATGCCAAAGAAGAAGACCAAAACCGTAAAGAGCGCAAAGCGCGTTCGCAAAGCAGTTTCAAAGAAGGTAGCCCTGCCCCGTGTGGATTCTGCCACTACTGGTGCTATCGCTCCAGTCAACGAGTTTCACTGGAACACCACTGAACACGTGAAACTACCTGCTCCTGAATATACAAATCCCATTCCGCAGGAGCCGAGTCAGATTGAAAAACTCATTGAAGAAATTGATCCGTGGACACAGAAATACCTTAAGTTTTCTGCGGTCGATGTGGCGGCTGCTGTACAGGCTCAATGGAAGCGAATTATGAAATTTGCAGAGCAAAATCCTTTAGTGTTTGCTGCTTGCTTTGTGGCAGGAACCATCGGGTTGCTTGCGCTGATCGCTGCCTTGGATTGAAATAAACAAAACTCGCTGTAGGGTATTGACACCGTGTCTGAACCTGCTACAGTATGTACATCAAGACGCCAAACGATGCGCAGGGCTAGCATCCAAGGCGTAAACTCTTTCAGAAGCCCATTCGGAGATTCGTTATGAAGACTCGCAACACCTCGCCTCGCTACACCGTGTCCGTCAATGTTGATCTGTACAGCAACAGCACCGACAACAAGTTTGATGCCTTTGCGACCCGCGTCAGCGGCAGCAACATCAACTTCGTCCGCGCTCGTCCGACCGATGACGGTCGTTCGTACACCTTCAACTGCACGGAGCAGGGCGTTGGCATCCTCCTCAACCGCTGGACCAAGCGTCTCGGTTCGGGTATGAGCGATGCGACCGTGAAGGTTTTCACTGCCTGATTAAGGCACAACCTGTTCGGGGATTGGGGGGCGAAAGCCCCCCTTTACCCTTTCAATGCGTTACTTTTCCGTCCGTGATTCTGCTGTTAGTAGACTGAAGCGACCGCTTCGGCTACTTGATTACCAACTCTTTTCTCAAGGAGAATACGCCATGCGTTCATACGCTTCACTGTTTCAGGTTTTCGCTGTTCTGTCTGCTGCTTTCTTTATTGGGTTTGCGTGGGCTGTGTGGGGTGGAAACACCACAGAACTGAACACTCTTGCTCTGTTTGCTGTTGTGTTTGTGTTCATCAGCAACACCGCAATCTTCTACGTGTTGGCGAACATCAAGAATCGCGCAATCACCGACGCTGATGACATGGATGATCGGATTAGCGATGTGTGGCGCGAATTCGATCAGGTTCGCCGTGATATGACGGCACTTTATACGCAGCGCAACTCGTGCGGCAATTCCATGAAGGACTGATTGTCACCGTTTGCCACCGTTCGTGATGCTGCAAGGCGGGTCTTGCATCAGTACAAGAGGGTTCGACTCCCTCCATCACTTTCTTCCATGCCATGAATGCCAAGCGCATCAATCGTCTGCTAGAGATTGCGTATCCTCTGTGTCTTCAGATTCCCAGACCGAAGAAGCACATTTCAATCATTCTCCATCGGGGCAGGATTGAAGCAATAGGCAGCAACGCTCTAAAGACTCACACCGAAGCACAGAAGAAGGGTTACCTGTTTTCTGAACCGCATTCGGAACTTGATGCGTACCTGAAGGTTGAACGCGGACGGAGTGGGTTGATCCTGCTCAACGTCCGCTTCAACCGTTTCGGGAAGATGCGAATGGCTCGTCCGTGTCCCCTGTGTATGCCGTGGTGTGCCACCTGTTTTGACGAGATTTGGTACACCACAAACGAGGGCGTGGTCCTGCACGGCAGTTCTCTGCCAGTGATAAATAGCGTGTGGAAACCAAAGGAGAGAAAGAATGAAGAAATTCACCCAATTCCTAGACGCTAAAGGGCTTCAAGAAGCACTGTCCAACCGTGACACGGCAGAGGTTCCGCTGATCGAAGCAAAGTTTTCGCGCGTCTTCCAGTACGTGGAAGACGACAAGCGAGACTTTGGAATTCTTAGTGCGTTTCGGTCTGTGAACTCCGAAAAGGAAAACAAAGCCCGCCACGAAGAACTAAAGAAACTTGTGCGTGGCATGGGTTACGGCTTTATTGAGATGCGCGGCGGCTACCGTGGCGACGAGGGTTTTGCTGAAGAGTTGAGTCTGCTGATCCCAAACATCACCAAGCGAGAAATTGTTGCGCTTGGTCGCAAGTATCAGCAGCACTCGGTCATGTATAAGAACAACAAGGATTTCTACTACATTGGCACGAACGAAGAAGCAGGAATCGGCAAGGTTCTCATGCGCTTCCGTAAGGGTGAAGGGCAGAACAACCTAGAGTTGGCAAAGCACAAAGTCATTGACTTCTTCTCTACGCTAAAGAAGGGTCCAGACCGTGACACGAAGTTTGTGTTTGCGGCAAAGCCCGACGAAGAACAACCCCAAAGCGACACCGCTGCTGCTACACGCCACAAGCCAGGCGATGTGTGGAAGACTTCCAGTGGTTTGTGGGGTGCCATGAGTAGCGATGGGGACTACGAGTACTTTGATGACGAGGCAAGCGCAAAGCGATACGCAAAGAAGCACCGTAAAGGCGTAAAGGTGCAGGAACGCGAAGAATGGAATTTTGCAAAGGCTGCGTATCTGCGCCGTGGGGAAGACCCAAAGTGGATCACAATTTACGAAAGCACCGATTCGGAAACCTAAATACACAGGGGCAAAATGACGAAGGAATCACAGACGAAGTTAAGAACATCACTTCTCAAGTCTGCGGTAGAAAAAATTCGTCGGCAAGCAATCGAAACCGTGAAGCGCAGGGACAATTCAAATAAGGGAAAATGAGTCCTGCGTCTTGTGTGAGTGTCGTGAATCGTGTACCATCTACCTGAAAGGAGTTCAATATGAACTTTGTCTCGCTTGTTAGTGCTACTGTCTTGAGTCTTGCCGTGACCGCAACTGGGTTTGCACAGTCGTTCTCTTTTGGCGGCGGCGGTGTCGCTCTCGGCGGCTCCCGCAACACCGTGAAGGTGAGCAGCAACAAGATCACCACTACCTCCTTTGGGTGGAATGTGGGGGTGGGCTTCGGCGGCGGTAACGGTGGATTCTACCGTCCTGCTGTCTACGCTCCTGCTGTTCTGCCGTATTACGGTGGCGGATGCACTCCTGGAGTGATTTCGTACTCGCCGTTCACTGGCTGCTACGGCAATCCGGTGTACGTGCCTGTTGCTCCCGTTGTGCCTGTGCCTGTCTGCGCTCCTGTCGTGCCTGTGTACGGCGGCTGCGGACAGTTCACTGTGCGCTGATTACACCAACAACAGATCCAATCGCAGAGCGGGCTTGGTTTCAGAGAGTAGAATCTCTGTTCCAAGCCCGTTTCTGTTTTCTGATACTGTGGCTTCATTCAGAAACACGCGAACGCGGCTCTTGTACCGTGTTTCGTCACTCACAAACGCAACAGTAAAGTTCTTGGAGTTGTTGTTTGGGGGTGGATTGAAGTACCGAATCTTCAATTTTTGGTCTGCGTATAGTGCTTTTGCCTCGCGCAGGGTTTCAGCAGACGGATTAGTCAGTTCCAGTATGTGCGATCCATACGGAACAGTGGTTTCGGCAGCAAATTCAACAGTGGTGTGGTGTTCTGTGAGGCTGTTTGGCAGGGTAAAACCGCCCACAAGCAGTGAATCTGCGGTTGGTTTGTCCAAAACGGTGCATATTTTGGTTCCCAAAGACACAGAAGCGTTCACGTCGGGGTCCAAAAGGGTAAAAGTTGCCCCTACGGGCGATGAAAACTGGAAAGAGTAGAACTGGGAGAGCCTGTTTGGGTCAGTTTCGGCTTGTGTGATGAGGATATTGCCGTCCGCTGCACTCAAAACTGCCCGAACCCCCTCTGTTCGGGTGCTGTTTGCGTCTCCTGCTGCCAAAAATCGACAGTTGGTGAGTATTTGGTCGCCCAAATAGCCTTCGTTGGAGTCCCATGAGTGAAAAGTTTGCAGTTGGTCGCCTAACAGTTCGGTGGATCCGCTCTGAATGGCTATAGCCAGTGTGCTTTGCCCTGTAGCGTTCCATTGGGTGTACATTTCACTCAAATCGAACGACAGCACACCGTCTTCACTCCACGATCCCACAGCCACTTGCCCCGACAGCGAGGGCGCGCTGTCCCCACCTTGCGATTGCCAAGGCTGTTGACTCACCACCGACTGGTTGCGCCATGTAACGGTTTCGTCCACGTGTGCGCCGGACAGCAAAACGGCTTGTAGTCCTTCCTGTCTGGATTCGCTGTTGGCAGTGAGTCGCAGACTTACACGTTCTACATTGTAAATTCGATCTTCGATTTCTCGTGTCACCGAAGTATTGGGATGAAACAGTAGGACGGCTTTGTATTGGGTGTCACCACTGGTGCCAACTTTCAAGTATTCTCTACGACGCAGGAGCAAGTCCGAGTCGTCTTCTCCTTGCGGAAGGGGAAAGAACCTGTTGGCATTGGTTTCGTAGACTTGCCGTGCGCTGTCAGGCGAATTGGTGATGAATGTGTCGGAATCCGATGATTCTCCGAACAAGAACAGCGTTAGGGGAACGTACTCCGATTGAAACGGATTACTCCCTTGTAGGTTTCTGTACTTGTGGGAAAGCATTTGCTGCTATCACGAAGCGTAGAACGAGAAGGTTACTCCTGCTCCAGTATTGTGAGGAGCAAACGAAGCCGAGTACGCAGGATAGAACACGCGAAGTTTGTTGATGTTGTCTATCTCAACAAAGATTTCTTCGCCGTGATACAGTGTGTACGCGTAGTTTCCTGCTGTTGCTCCGTACAGTGCAGCGTCTGCTTCAGAAATAATGCACATGAATTCGTTGGATGACGCTGACGCTCCTGTTGCAACACGAGACGCCTTGATGCGAACACCCGATGCGCAGGTGTATCCACTGCCTCCGTTGAACTCGTTCAGGTTCTTTGCATTGAGTCCTGCAAAGTTTGTTCGTGACAGGAACGACGGCTGTTGTTTTGTGGCAACGACTGAAACTGCCACTGACTTTTGTGATGACTCGACTAGTGTGCTCAACGTGGAGTTGGGCATCACTGAATCTTTGAGAGATTGGAGACTACTTCCCAAGTTGTCTCTCAAGAGAGTGTATAGAGATGCAGAATCACTAAAATCTAGTGCACCTACACTCTGTGTGTCCGAATACAATGCTTTCTTTGTTGCGATCAAGAACTGAGTGAAGGTTCTTATATCTGCAAGGTTAGAATTGATTGCGTTAGTTTGAGTGGTGAAGTTGTTTAGTTCTACTGGTAAGAAACCAGCACTAAACCCTTTGATCTGAACTGGTTCCCCGTTTGTTCCTCCTGCCACCCAAACACCAGTGGATGCGTATGTCGTGCCCTGCACAAATAGCGCAGCATCAGATGCAGAAGTTACACCTAGAGTGGTTCCAAATGTTGCACTTGCGCTAACAGAGAACGTGATTCCGCTGTTAACCATGTTTACATTTAGCGCAGCAGCGGACCACCCCGAACCAGTTATTCCGCCTACTTGCATCAGGTTTCCGTCAATGCTCAGTGCATTGATATACGTGGGAACCGTTGCTCTAGGAGTCGAGGCATTGTCTGATGATCCTTGTCCCACGACAAGTATGCTGTCGGAACTGCTGGACAAATTTCTAACGGCTAATGTTCCGCCTGAAATAGTGATACCGTCAATTCCCACTGCAAAAGACTTCACATTGACGTTGAGGGCATTTCCTTCACTGAACAGAGCCTCCATAGATGCTCCTGTGAGTCCAAATAGCCCAACAGAAACAGTAGATGCGGTTCCCCCTCCGTACACAGTAATAGTGTCTGTGGCAGCAGTTATTCCGCGGAAATTAACTACGCCGAAAGTGACTCCTATCGCAGTCCCTCCACTCACACCGTACACTGCGTGGTCTGCTAGCGAATTGATTGTGATTGGTAGGTTACCCGTGAAAGTCATGCCTACAGGATAACCACCGCATATACCTTGAATAGACACGTAGTCTATTCCTGCCATTGATTCTTGTTCAGCACCAACCGTTCCACCGTACAGAACACGAACGTCTATGTCTTCTCCAGTGATTCCAACTGAACCAACAACCGAGACGTTTACGGATTCTGCTCCACAAACGCCTACTACAGGAATTCCGTTTCCGGTGTATCCGACTATAGTAGTAGCAATAGAGTAAAACGGAGACGACAGATATTCGTAGCGATCCCATGCTCCACATAAACCTGTAGAAAGGGGAGTGTCTGCGTTGATGTACCGAACCGTATCTCCGGTTCCGGTAACAATCTTCACCAATTGGTGGTGTGCGCTGTTGACATAATCACTAGAGATGGTATAAGTAATACCATCGGTGCTGATCAGATAGTTGTCGCTGGTTGCTCCCATTTCTCTCTCCGTTGGAAATCCCGTTGTGGGGTGGGTTTCAGATAGATACTCTACCTATGTATGTCAAAAATGAAAGCAAGGAAGACATGGACACAGTAATGAATTTACGGTTTGCCAAAGAGGTCGAGAACCACGTGAAGCGGTTCTCGGTTTCGTATATTGACGCGGTGATAGCAGTATGTGAGCGGTACGGGCTGGAGCCACAAGTTGCCGCTAAGTTCCTCAGTAAGCCCATCATTGAGAAAATCAAGGCTGAAGGGCAGGAACTAAACCTGCTTCCTAAAAATACCAAACTGCCAGTCTGAGTGTTGACACCGCACAGGTTTGGTGTACCTTACCTACATAACTGGTGAGCGTTTGGGTATCGGTATCCATACATTTCACACAGCGTACACACCGTAATACAAAGGAGACACAAATGGGTTTCAATGACATGAAGAGCGCGTCAAAGTCAATGTACAAGACTTTGGCATCAGAGATGGAAAAGATGGCAAAGAAGTCGGAGTCTTACAAGGACGACCGCCTTTGGAGAGCCGAGACTGACAAGACTGGAAACGGCTACGCAGTCATCCGCTTCCTTCCCCCTGTTGACGGAGAGGACGTGCCGTGGGCACGAGTTTGGCATCACGGATTCCGTGGTCAAGGCGGTTGGTATATCGAGAACTCGCTTACCACTATTGGACTAAAGGATCCTGTTTCAGAAATGAACAGCCTCCTGTGGAACAGCGGATCAGACAAGGACAAGGCACTTGCCCGCGACCGCAAGCGCAAACTGTCGTACATCAGCAACATTCTTGTGATCAGTGATCCCAAGAACCCCGAAAACGAGGGCAAGGTGTTCCTGTTCAAGTACGGCAAGAAGATTTTCGAGAAGATCCAAGAGGCAATGAACCCACAGTATCAGGACGAAACTCCCATCAATCCGTTTGACTTTTGGAACGGTGCGGATTTCAAACTGAAGATTCGTCAGGTTGACGGGTACACAAACTACGACAAGAGCGAGTTTGCGTCTCC
>JACCDP011332398.1_pt1 | contig 18314 bp, 21 predicted proteins | sample 7445841 | NCBI WGS metagenome assembly JACCDP01 (sample SAMN15323441, study PRJNA562643) | freshwater metagenome | isolation source: river surface water | place: USA:Blue River Watershed | collected 2017-08-17
AGGCCGTTGCTGCTGCAGTACCCGGGCTACAACCGGTCGCCGGGAAATGAGGCCCTCGGCGGCGGCGGTGTCGGCGGTGGCGGTGGCGGCGGCGGCGTCGGCGGCGAGGGAAGGCCGTTGCTGCTGCAGTACCCGGGCTACAATCGGTCGCCGGGAAATGAGGCCCTCGGCGGCGGCGCACGTTCGGGGGGCCAGATTGCGCCACCAACACCACCAATGGGATCTGGCATGCGAGACTCCTCCCCCATCATACCGCCGTACCCGTATATGGGACCTGACACCATGGTGCGCAGGCCGCGGATGAACGTCGTGCTGCAGCGGAGAAACGACGACGAGCCCCCGACGTTCATACTACCGCAGCCACGGCGGGCCGTCAGACTGCCCTGGCAAACGGGAGACTCCTCCCCCATCATACCGCCGTACCCGTATATGGAATCGGGCACCATGGTGCGCAGGCCGCGGATGAACGTCGTGCTGCACGGCGGAGAACGGCGGAGAAACGACGAGCCCTCACCGCCGCGGAAAAAATGGTTAAACAAGATTCGGAATGTGGCGACAGTAGCGGCGGCGGCGCTAACGTGGCGACGGCGGTGGAAGCAACACAAAACGAAACCGAAACGACGAGGACGATGGATCGGTATGAACGACAACAACAAGAATGAGGTCATCGTACAGCCGTCGCACCCCCCAAAACCACCAGGACAAAAATCGAGAATAAAGATCGGCTCATCTACAAACAATAACAACGTTGGAAGCAAAAACAACGGTACAAACGGAGGCAACGGGTTCACGGCGGTACCTAGTTCGCAGTCACCACTCTTTCTCCAGTACGCCGTACCACCGCCACCGCCGCCGCCACCGCCGCGCAACCAAGAGGCTCTAAAGAAATTGTTCGGCGAGCGCCCCAAGCCCGTCCCCCCGCCCAAAAGGATTAATTTTACAAAGTACGCGACGCCGCCGACGTCCAGTAGTTTCTCCTTCGTCACACAGGGCGTCACACCGGGCGTCACACCGGGCGTCACACAGGGCGTCACGCCGCCAGCACCCGCCGCGCCCATTCAAACGCCAGGGACGACGACGACGACGTCGGTCGTTACACCAGGACGAGTGACCGGGTTAGCCGCCTTGCTCGCGACAGCGGGGCTCGCGGCGAAAAAAATAATCAATGCAAGGCGACGTCGTCGTCGTCCACAGCAACCACCGCGGCAGCGGCAGACCCGCAGACCCGTGGTGACCAGGTCCGAACCCGTGATGACCAGGTCGAAGACGAAAGCGGCGGCAAACGCGGAAGCACGGATGGCGGCGGCAGCAGCAGAACAGCGGGTGTCGCAAGCGACGACAGTGCCACTGCAGCAGCAGCAGTCGTGGAGGTCGAGTATAGCAAGACTAGTCGGGCGCGCACGCCCCGCAAGCTCGGCAAATTCAGTCAGAAAACCCGGAACGTCTGATACCACAACCAACGTGTATCGCACGCACGACGATGTCCACGGCGGGTCTCGCTCATCGCCACCAACGCCCAACAGCAAGTGGCGGCAGAAAAATAATACCTAAGGACACATCATCACATGAACTCGATTCCAGACGAGGTGTGGCACGGCATGGTGTCGCACATGCCCCGCCTTCCCGCGATTCGTACGACGACCCCCAAACAGCACTCGCCGGGACCGCTGGGCGCCACGCCGCAGCTCGGACCAGGCGGCTTTCAAACGCCGATGCTGCCGACGCCCACGCTCACACGAGCAGAGTCGCACGGCAGTCTGCCCGATTACCGCGGCTTCTCGCCCGTCGCGTACCGCCCGCAAACACCCAGGACCTACTTCGGAGATGATAATTTCAGAGACCCGCGAAACCAGCCGGCCATGAACCCTGTGGCCATGTCGCACCGCGTCGCGCGCAATCGGCACTTTGAAAAGTCCATGCGAGGGGGCGTCGGAGGCTGGTTCCACAAAATGATGGCGGAGCGCGAAGACAAAAAGTTTAAGAAGACGTACGTATGAGACGACGTGTAAATTGAGTTTTAATTAGTACTTGGCTTTTGCGGGAGGTCCCAGCGTGAAATCCGACCACGTGCTCAGGACCGCCCGGAACAGTGCGGAATTGCTCGTCTTCAATGCGATGTCGGGACTTTCCAGGTGGGCGATCAAACTGCCCCCGGCGTCGGCGTCGTTCACGGCGGTCACGGTCTTCCAGTCCCACACGACCACGCCGTCAATCTGCACCTTGGACTCCCAGGCCGCGTACACCCGCGGACTCTGCGGCTCCACCACGTACAGCACGTCGATGGGGCGACGAAAGTGCACCGCCGCGCTCTTGGATCCAGGTAAAACGTCGGTCGATACGTTGGGCGCCCGGACGTCAGGCGGAAACCCCACAGAAGGGTCCACGACATACGACACGCTGGCTTTCGGGGCCGACACCGCCGAGGTGTACGCGCACGTGTCGTTCGCGCCCAACACCACAATCACCTCGGGGTCCGCCCACGCCGCCAGCCACTCGTAAAACGCTTTTTTCGGGGAGTACGGGATCCAGGCGTCGCGGGACAACGACAAGTCCAGGACCACAGACGTGCCGCGGACCCGCGCATGAGGACGGACCCGCGAATTGAGCGACATCAGCAACGGAGGAATCCAGTCGGGGGCCACATTCTCGGCGATAAACACGCCGCGGGAAGGTACCAGCAACTTGGGGTACTCGGCCGCCGCAAAGCACGCCTGCGCCAGCGTCCGCTCGGGGTCGTGGTCGCGAATGACGTCGAATGGCGCGCGAGGGGCCAGGGCGGAGATGCAGGCAGGGTAGTACGCGTGGCCCTTCACAAACGTCATCCGCCCGGAAGTCGACGAGGAACGCAGCGGCGCGACGTCGTTCTCCGAACCCACGCAGTACACCTGCGCGCGCGGACACAGGTGCGCGAGCCACGGGACGTGAGGCCCCGCCGACAAGTCCAGGACTCGCGTCGCGTCACGAACCCTCAAAAGTTCCTGCCGGCCCGGAGACCCCGTGTGCTGCGAGGGACTGCCGAACACGTACAGGTCCGCGACAGGGTCGTGGTGAATCTCGCGGTACGCGTCGCCGCTCACATAGACCATGCGCTTGGACGTCGGCGTGGCCGATAGGGGCGTCACAAAAGACGCGTCGAACGCCGGACCCGCGGCCGCGCACGCCGGCAGTCTCACGGCCCCCGGGGGGGTCGCCGACGACTTGGAAATGCGGTGCGTGCCGGGAGCCGACGAAAACCCGAGGTCCGACCACGAGAGGTCCTCGCTCGAATCCGCGTCCGTCACCACGACGTCCGCCGAGATGCCGTGTGGACCAAGAGACTCCAATAACACGGGCAACATCACGGGCGCGTCGAAAAGACACGTCTCGATTCTCATGCCGTCGCGCGAGAAAACTTTTACCCCGTTTTACCATGGGCGGGGGCGCGAGCGCGTCAGAGGGTCCCTGAAATTATCCAGGCGTTACTATTATCGGTCGTCATGTACAGGGCGCGAGCTAGGGGCGCACGGACCGCGCAAGTCATCTCGCTCACGATACCGTTCGTGAGGTCGTCAACCGCAGCAGCCGTCGCGCAAGGTACAGAAGATGGCGGCGATCACGACGACGACCATGACCTGCAGTGCTACATCTGCAAATCCGAATTCTGTGGGCTCGGCGAGTGTCCGCGCTCCCAAACCAATCTCGAATGCTGCACGCAACCCATCTGCGTCGGCTGCCTCACGAAAATGGCCAAGAGGTGCACGTGCGCCGAAGACTGCGATGCCGTCATCGCGTTCTGCCCGTTTTGCAGAGAAATATGTCCAGTCGGCGTGTCAGACGTCTTCCTCGGAGCCTGCACCAAAATATGCAAGAGGTGCAACGCGGAAGATGCCAAGGCCGCCGCGACCCCAGCGTCGCCACCAGCGTCGCCGCAACCAGACTCGTAAAATAAATATCCAGGCGGACTTCATCATCACATGTTTGATATCTGGAAAACACTCAAAACCGTCGTCGTCGGAGCGCTTCTGATCATGCGGCAGCCGTTGGGGGTCGTGGCGCACGGATACCTCGCCGTCCCCGCCGCCAGAAACGTCCAACGCAACAGCTACTGGTGCCCGCAGTGTCTCAACGCCGGCGGGGCGTGGGCCGTCCACGAACACGGATACGGGCTGTGCGGAGACCCAGTCGATAAAACGCAGCCCAGAGATCACGAAGCATTCGGGAGTCTCGCGACCCCGCCAATCGTCGCGGCCACGTACAAACCCGGGGGCACAATTCCAATTAAAGTCGTGCTCACGGCCAATCACAAGGGACGCTGGTCGCTCAGACTCTGTCCCATCCCAGGCGCAGGCACACCCTCGGCGGAAGCAAAGGCCCTCACAAAGACGTGTCTCGATGCACACGTCCTACGCCGCGCAGACACCAAGAGCCCGTACACCTACGTCACCTCGGACACGTCCTCGTTTGAAGTGGCCTACAAATTGCCGCCCAAGGTGACCTGCAAACGGTGTGTGCTGCAGTGGTACTATGAAACCGGAAACTCGTGCAACCCCGTCGGCACGCCGCCAAAGTACGCCACCCCCTTTCTCGGGATGTGCGGCGCGCCAAATGCCGCCGCGGGAGAAGGGTTCTGGAACTGCGCAGACATCAGCATTCACAAGTAAAGGTGAGCGCCCGCCCCCTGGTACCCCCCGAAATGCTGTTCCTCGTTGAAGTGCTGCTGCTGCTGAGGGGCGTACACGAACGGCACGATGCCGATGCGGCCCAGCGCAGACGTGATTTCAGCGCCAAACTCCCGGTCGTCCTCGTCCCAGATGGTCATCGAACGCTGGTCTGCTCCGTGAGATTCGACCCTCGCCAAGTAGTACTCCCTCGTGCGGCGGCCGGGAGGGGTGGTCTGGGAATGAAACCGTAACGCCCACGAGGTGCCAGGCACAAACGTGACCTTGGCGGTGTGCGTCACAGTCCCGTACTGGGGGTGCGCAGACGGCGCAGACGTAAACACTTTTGTGAGCGTGTTCTGGGGGCCGCTGTGGTAGCCGTGCGAGATTAGGAGACGCCTCAGATGCCGCGATGGACCCCCGTGGGCCGCCCATCGCTGGATCTCGCGCACCGCCTTCCCCAGGGTCTCGGCCCGCGCAGTGTCGTGGAAGCCCCGGAAGCTCTCGTTGGGTGTCAGGGACGTCGACGCGAGCCACCCCCTGTTCACGGCCCTCAGGCGCGCGCGGTTGCCGGCGTCAGGGACCAGGCTCGATATGTGCCGGCGGAGGTGTAGTGGGAGGAAAGACGACGACAACGACGACGACGACGACGAACGGCGCATGACCATGACAAAGATTTTTTTGTTTTGCTGCATCATGGGGCAAAGACACGGTTCCCCAGTGATGCCGGATGTCAACACACTGATTGAAAACGAGAAACGGGAGCGACTCGAATATGAACGCCAACACCAAGAGCACAAAAACAAAGTCGAGAAATTGGTGCGCTATCTGTACCACAAGTACCGCACACCAGAAAACATCAATAAATGGGTCGATAACCGACTGACTCGAAACGCGAATGGCACCCCGCTGGTCTTCACCAAACGAGACCGCGAACTCTACGCCGCGAGAAATCATATCGCCGCGTCTCTGCGATTGGGGATTTCGCCCATCTCAAAATACGGCTTCGGACCCATCCTCGATACGGAAGTCGTCGAGAGGTGTCTCAAATACAAACCCACAAACAAGCACCGGTGCGGCCGCGGTAAGTGCATGGCGTGGCAAATCGGCAGGGGTACTCCAGAATGGTGCCAGTGGGTGCGCCGCAAAGACGCGCTCAAAACGCGGGAACAAGCGGCCGAACTGTACAACAAACTGATTTCCAATTCGCTAAAAAACAATTAAACAAACGTTGCTGCGTCCAGTACGCAGCAGTGGACGCGGCAAAGATTGTTTTTCCCAGCCCCAAATATTTTTCTGGCGTTCATTACACCTCAGCAGCATGCGCTGGATCGTGCACAAGGTTGCCACCGACGGGACGTGCTTCTTCAGGGCCGTGCTCCAGGCGCTCCGGTACCCCGACCGCATCCCCCGCAGCCAGATCGAGCAAGAGATCCACGAGCTCAAACGCAAGATCCATCGCCATGTCTGCGAACAAAACGCCGGTCGGTATTACAACGTCTTTTTGCAGCCCGCCGTCTTGAACTCGACAGCCGTCAAGAAAGTCGTAGGGGAAAAAGCCAAGAAAGTCACCCCCAAGAGCAGAGGGGAAGAAGCCGAGAACTTGAGCATGGCGGCATACTGCGCGCCCGATAGCCGGCTCTTCCGAACAGACTTTTACGCTGGATATCTCGAGGGCATCGCCGCAGCCAGAGCCCTCGGAATCACCATCGTCGTGCACGATAAACGCGGGGACGCCGCTCAAGATGATAAAATCTATCGCCCCGACGGGGTGTCCAGCAAAACTATTCATCTCCTGTACAACGGGTACAACCACTACGAATGGCTCGAGAAACCGTCCAGCGCGTCGAAGAACATCCCGACGACGTGGAACGCGCACAATAATACCGCGAGCGTGTACTGGTGGGAGGACGAATCGCAGAACGCGGTTTCGCTGACGCCGTCGTCGTCGGTGAAGGCGTCCAGCTCCGTGGGGTCCTCCTCGCCGGCGGCGGTCAATAAGCCCTTTTACAACAACCGGCAGGCAAACTACATCGCCAGGCGCTACTTTTCAACGCTCGGGCTCCGTCCCAGCAATGACGCCATGATCCGGAACGAGCTGCGGGCCACGCCCTTCAACAATAATCACAGACAATTCCTCAGGAACCACGGCTACGACGCCGCCGCGAACAATTCCAACGCGCTCGTTCTCGCACACATGGTCAGGGCCATGCACGTAAACCGCGCGAGCCGCAAACTTGCTAACTCGTGGCTGCAGCAACCGGCGACAAAGAGGATGGCCAGGGGGGTGTCGTTCAACTAGTGGGCCAAGTACACCGATCGGTCAGAGAACGAATAACCTCACAGACATCTTCTCCTTGGCCAGAAGGGACTGGATCTGAGGTGTCAGAATGTCAGGGCGAGACTTTGCAAACGCGGACTTCAGGGCGCTCGCCGTCACGTTCCCAGAAGTCAGGACGTCGCGCGCGGCCAGGAGCAGGACGTCACCCGCGACCTGGGCGCGCCAGCAGGAGGGGTCAACGTTGGATGAAGAAGAAGGCGGCATGGTGATTTTCTCAATCTCCTTGGGAATGCCTGCATAGTCGATCTTGTCAAGGTCCCACTCGCGAGAACACTTCCCGCCGACGCGCATAATCCGAGTGGGAAACGGCTTGCCGTCGGGTCGGGTGCCCGTCATCGTGCCCTTCTTGTCGATACTCACGCTCATGTACGCGTTGACAGACGCCTTGGCCGCCGGCTTACGCAGCAAAAAGTAGAGACCCACGGCGAGGCCGGCCAGTGCCAGAAGCACCGCGGCGATGATCATTACACTGCGTTTCGTCAGCTTGGTGCGGAGCTTGGCCATAGTACAGTACCCCAATATTTTTTTTTAGGGGGAGCCCAAAAATCTCTCGAGGGGGAGTATGATTCTAGGGCGGCCGTACAGGGTCGTCAACTCCCGTATCCAGAGGTACCAGGCGTTGCAAGCGAGAGGACAGACGAGCGTGTACGTCGTGCAGCAGCGCATCTATCTGCCGTCCCTCTGGCATTACGCGGTGCTGGTCGACGCGCCAAACGGCAATCGGCGCGATACCCACATCTGCGACCACGGGCCCGTGCGAGGTAACCGGGTCAATAAAATTTTCGAAGGAGAGTTTGTCCTGCACAAAATGCCATGCACGTCCAAAAGCGTGGACGACATCCGAGACTTCTCGGAGTCCCTCCCCAGCGACTACTGGCTGCTCCTCAGGGACTGCAGGCACCACGCCATCGATGTCCTGGACTACATTTATGGCAACCAAGGCGACAGCCGCAGCGACCCCCCCAGGGCTTAAGGACTCCCAGGGGCGCTCGTCCCCGTAAAAAAAAGTCTGCTCATTGAAAGAATGAGGAAAGCGGTCGTCCTCACCAAAGAAGGGTGCTCCTGGTGCGTCAAGGCCAAGGCACTCCTTGCCTCCAAAAAAATCCAGGTCGACGAGGTCGCATGCGTGGACAGAGCCGAAATGAAAGCGCACCTCGAGGCCATGCGCTTCCCCATCGGCTCGCCACCCCTGGGAGCGCCCCCGCCAGACGCCGATTTCTCGACCTTCCCGCAAATTATTCTGGATGGAACGCTCGTCGGGGGGTACACCCAGCTCGCCGCCGTCCTCAACGCCGAAATCGAGCTCCTTGTCACGCCCAACCCCCAGCGCTTCTCGGTCTTCCCCATCACGTACCCCGACATCTGGGAACTCTACAAACGCGCCGTCGCAAGCTTCTGGACCGTTGACGAAGTCTCGCTCGCCCAAGATCTGCAGGACTGGGCCTCGCTCACGGACAACGAACGCGTCTTCGTCAAGCACGTCCTCGCGTTCTTCGCGTCCTCGGACGGCATCATCCAGGAAAATCTCGCGCAAAACTTCCTCACCGAAATCCAGATCCCCGAAGCCCGCCAGTTCCTGTCCTACCAGATTTTCAATGAATCCGTGCACGGCGAGCAGTACGGCATCCTCATCGATTCACTGGTCCAAGACGTCAACGAACGCGCCACGCTCTTCGAAGCCATCGCCACCATGCCCGCCGTCGCCAAAAAAGCCGAGTGGGCCATGAAGTGGCTGGACCCCGCGGCCGCGGCCTTTGCGGAGCGCCTCCTCGCATTCGTCTGCGTCGAAGGCATCCTCTTCAGCGGCTCCTTCTGCGCCATCTACTGGCTCAAGACGAGGGGGCTCATGCCAGGCCTCGGCCTCTCCAACCAGTTCATCTCCAGAGACGAGGCGCTGCACTGCGAATTCGGAGCGCTCCTGTACCGCAAGTACCTCGCGCTCAAACTCTCGGATACTCGCGCGCATGACATCGTCCGCGAAGCCGTCGACAACGAAAAAGAGTTTATCACGCATGCCCTCCCGTGCTCGCTCATGGGCATGAACGCCGAACTCATGGCGCGCTACGTCGAGTTCGTCGCTGACCGCCTCCTAGAAACGCTCGGGCACCCCAAGCTCTTCGGGGCCGACAACCCATTCCCGTTCATGGAACTCATTTCCCTGAGCGGCAAAGACAACTTTTTTGAGAAATTTGCCAGCGAGTACCAAAAGGCGGGGGTGATGGCAGCCGCGGAGGACCAGGTCTTTGGCCTCGACGCCGAATTCTGAGCGCCGGATTTTCAAGGGTATAAATTTCTAGGAGCCATGTAATGTACGCACCGTACCACCCCCTCAAAACAACACGACGCGTGAGGTTCTCGAAAGTCGTGAGAGTCATCGAAATCCCGAGGGTCCTCAACCCCCACGTCGAGGTCAACGGCGTGCCGCCCTTCCCCAGGTCCAGCACGCGCAGAGTCATCTCCGCCGCGGAAATGCGTCTGCGCCTGCGCCACACGAATAAAATGTTGACCCTATGAAAATGAATACCAGGCTCATCGTCGCGCTCGCGCTCGCGGTCGCGGCCGTCGTCGCGCTCTACGCGTCGCTCCGGGGGGGTCGCGCCCCGCAAAGGTGCCCCATCACGGGCGTCGTGCTCACCGAACAAATGCTCGCGGACCCCAGCCTCAAGGTCGGAAACGCCACCATGTGCTGCCAGGGCTGCGTCAAGACGTACCGAGAGCAAATGCACTACGACTAGAGTCGCACCATATTACCACGGTCGTCTTAGAGTCGCACCATATTACCACGGTCGTCTTTGGTGTACACCACAACATCGTCCTCAGACACACCGTCTACTTTCACAAAGTGTCCATGCTCATCCTTGATGTACATCGGAATGTCGCCGACTTTTCTTGCCGCTCTAACAAACAGCAGAGGCGGCAACAGCAGAATCGCAAACGCCAGCAGGGCCGCGCGAACCCGGCTCCCGCCCGCCAACCACCACACCAGCGCCGCCTCCGCCGCCACGACCGCCAGCGCGGCCAGGAACCACAACGCGCCAAAATCCGACGGGTTCGCCAAAACACTGGGCCACATTAGGGGCAACATTGCGAGTACGTAGTATTTCCATTCCCAGCCCCAACCTCCCATATACTGTTACAAGATTTTTTTTTTTGGTTTTTGTAGTCAGATCCAGGTCCAGTACTTTGCCGGCTCACCCATCACCAGCAGCGCCAGCAGCTGCGGCAAGAACATCATCGCGCTCGCGTAAAGGACCAGGCGCGTCGTGTCCCCGCCAGACAACCACCACGCCAAAGCAATCTCCAGACCGACCACAAACAACAAGATCGATAACATCTCCAGCTTGGAACGCACGTCGTTGCGTCTCATAACGGTCTGAACGAGGATCATGGGCCAGAAGAAAAACGCGATCAACGCGACAAACACGTAAAATTTCAGTTTTGTCGGCACCGCGTAGTACAACATGTTCATAAAGTTAAAGATTTTTATTTGAACCCGCACCCAAGGTGTCCGCGGCCGTGGCTCGATGGGTGCCACACTTCCAACGCCCGGAAAGCGTACAAAAACGCTAAAGCGCGCGCAAACGGTGAGTTTGATTTGAATGACACACGGACATCGTCGACCAACTCGTCCAGGCGGGACGAAACTTTGGCGATGACGATCCGGACACGCAAAACATGTACGACCGCCTCAAGCACCAGCGCTTCAAGTGGGAGAACCAGGGCTACAGAAACGCATACAAGGCCAACAAAGCCGCGAGGGCGCGCGCGGCCATGTCGCGTCGATTCATATCGGCCGCGCGCATGGAAGCTCTGGAAGCCTAAAAGCCCTTGCCGAGGTGCGCGCCCAGAGGCCGGTGGCGCTTGGCAAGCTTGCTCTTCGCGCGGCTGGCGATGTGGCCGTCCGGCTTGCGGATCAGGTCCTTCTTGGTCAGGCCGCTCGACGTGCGAGTCGCCTTGCCCTCCCACACCTGCTTGCGCTCCCAAGCCGTCTTGCGGCGGCCGTCGCGGAGCTTGTCCTTGGTCGAGCGACCCTCGACGGGGCGGCCGTACGCGGTTCCACGGGGAGAAATGCGGCCGCCGGGGGTAGAGACTGCGGTGGGCATGGTGGTGGTACTATACCCACCCCCCAACATTTTTTTTACGGCGGCGAAAATCCAAGGACCCGGACCGCGGGTTCCGAAGGCGAGGCGGACCACCTGGCCTTGGAATTCGTCGGGCGGCGGCGGGCGGCGTAAAAACGACGAAGAACCGCAATCGGGCAGCGAGGCACCAGAACAGACGCAGGCACCACCGGCGGAAACCGAAAGTCGTCGTCGAACTCAAAGTCGTCGTCGTCGTCGAACTCAAAGTCGTCGAACCCAAACACGAGTTCGGGGCTAGAAGAAGGCACCACAGGAACAGTAATACCGATCGTGCGCGGAACCGGCGGGCGCGGAACCCATACGCCGAACCGTGCGGATCGGAAGCAGCAGCTCGCGCAGGTTGGTGTTGTTCGCGTCGACAACGGTCGCGGTCATGGTTGCGGTTGCCCTTACCCAGGGTTTTTTTTAGCCCAGCAATATTTTGTGGGCCTACGGTACAATGCTGTCCACGCGCGTTCTGGTTCTGGGTGCGGCGCTCGTCGCCCTCGTGCTTCTCATGTCGTCGCTCGTCGCCCTCGTGCGTCTCACGTCGTCGCACCCCAGGAAGGAGGGCTTCAATTACACGTACACCGAGTCGGTGAATGCCACCAAAAAGCGGGGGTACACGAGCTGGGGAAGGAGGCTCGATGTCGCGAAACTGTGCACCGCCCAAGGAAAGTGCGTGTTGCCAGACGGCGAGTTTGTTCGTTAAACCTCGTCAGTCAGCTGAACCCCCTTGGCATTCCACACCGCTAGTATGCCGTCGGAATTTCTGGACCAAACTGCCTTTGCCGGAAAGGCCAGCGATTTGTACTGCGTGCCGCCGTGCAGCAAGTTTTGGACGTCGCTGTAAGACTGCGTCGTGTACGCGTACATGGTCAGGCGCTCCCCCGCAGACAGCCGGTGCTGCACGGCGTTCACGGCGGCAGCCAGCCAAGCTGGGTCCACGCGCGTCTCCACCTCGAGCTCGAGCTGTTTCCAGGGCAAAGAACCCGTCGTCGGCCGCAAAAGAGCGCGGGTCGGTCCCTCGCACGTTTTTCCGTGTTGTTTTTACCGTACACGTCGTCCCAATTGATAGCGGCACATGTGATTTTCATGGCGCGGGGGGGTAGTAGTAGACTATGCTCAGATAATATATAACGCGTTCTTTGCAACTCATGGAAAGCTGTAAAAAACGGGGTATAGGGGTATACTTTGTGGCTTTTTGATAATAAGATTTTTCCGACTCGTCGATGCGATTTCCAAACGACACGTTGTCGTTGGAATCGTCAGTTGCTGTACGCCAGACCGCCCATGCCGGACATGATGCGGAGCACGTTGTAGTTGACGGCGAAGATCTTGATGGCGTTGAGCGAGCTCGCCGCCGCGGCACACGTCATGTCCTCGGACAACACCTGGCTCACGTTGGCGACCACGCCGTCTTTGGCCTCCTTGAACGTCAGGTTGAGGGTGGCATTGTCGATGCGCGAGAAGTTGCACGTGCCGGACGGCTGGTGCTCGGCGGGCTTCAGCGCGAACGAGTACATGTACACGCCGGCCTGGGGGTAGCTCTTGCACGTCTGGAAAGGCTGGACCAGGTTGAAGTACGAGCCCTTGCGGGTCGAGAAACGGTCGTGGCCGTTGAGCTGCAGCTTGACGTCGTAAATCGGCGCAAACGCCTCGGGGGACACCAGAGTACCCGTCTGGGTCGAGGCAGCCGCGAGGTAGTTAGTACTGCCGTCGCCGGTGTACACGCCAAACTGACCGGAGGTGGCGTAGCACACCCAGAAAAGAGCCTTGACGGGGTGATTGTAGTTGAGGCGGATGTTCTGAGTCTTCTTCGTAGACGCAATGGTGATGCTCTCGTCACCCGTGAACTGAAGCTGCTCGATCAGGTACTCGTGGCTGACCTGGGCGAAACGACGACGCTCGTCGGTGTCGAGGTACACGTAATCGACGTACAGCTGGAACGTCAGGGGGATAGTCTCATCGATGCCGGCGACAGCCCCCTTGAGCTCGAAGTTGAGCTTCACCTCGTGGTACTGAAGCGCAATCAACGGGAGCGCAAGGCCAGGGTTCTTGTTGAAGAAGAAGATCAGGGGGAAGTAGAAGCGCTTGGAAACGTTTGGAATGGCTCCCGCGCCGTCGGTCTCGCCGTCAACAAAGTCGACCAGGCGCTTGTACTGTTCCTTCTCGTTGGAGCGACGGAAGATCTCGGAGTACACGCGGAACCAGTCGGAGTAGTGCTTGTCGATGCGCTGGCCGCCGATCTCGAGCTCGACGGTGCTCAGCAGCTCCTCGACCGGGAACCAGGTAGACCCATCCTTGGTCATCTTCACCTCGAGCCAGCAGTCGGTGATCAGGTCGCCGTTGCGGCTGATGGTGGCAGACACCTTCTTACCGAACCCAACGGTACCGTTGAACGTCTGCTCGATAGACTCGATCGCGAAGTTCGTGTGGCGGCGGTACACCACCTTGAAAAACGTAATCTGCGGGTTGCCCGTGATGTAGATGTCCTGGGCACCGTAAGCGACGAGCTGCATCAAGCCACCCCCCATTGTATCGTATGATGTCCTTAGCAGAGAAAATAATTTTGGGGACCGGAACGCTCGGGGCCGTGCCCTAGGATTTTGCTCTAGGATTTGTGTCCTGGGGTAAGGCCGTGCCCTAGGATTTTGCTCTAGGATTTGTCCTGGGGTAACGAGGATATTACATCAAAAATGCCGGTTCACGTTTCCGTTTGCTACGCGCGTGGTCAAATCTGCCCGCATCGTGTGCCGCTCTTGTATTCTGCGAGTGGTCGGACGCCTCCAAATTGTCCGGCCTAAAGTTTGTCGTGTCGTGGTCCTTGTGGTTGACGACCTTGGGAATGTCCTGGTCTGGACCGTAGATGGCGGCCCAGACGAGAATGTGGACCAGGTGCCACTGCTTCTTGGGGCCCAGGCCCGTGAGGGCAATGCGGGGGTAGCGCCCCTTGGTTATTTTGATGGGAGTGATACGGCCTTGACGAACGATTCTGCCGTGACTGGTGAATTGCAGCCTTGTTCCCGTGTATGCGATGCCTCTCAGTCCCCGGAAATCGTAGACTGTCTCGTTGTCCTTGGGCTCAAAGGCTATTGTTGGGACGCGGCCGCCTTTAAAAAGTCGGTTCTGGTTTTGCTCCTTGTGCGATGCCCACCGGAGATTGTCGGCGCTGTTGTTTGCCCTGTCGCGGTCCAGATGGTCGACGGAGGCCATTCCGACCGGCCGCGGCCCGTGTGTAACCCAACACACTAGGTTGTGTGCGTAAATGCTCTTGCGATATGGAACTCGTAGTTTGAATTGTTTGTACCCCGCCGGTGTGGTGTTTGCGTACACATATTCACCATGCAATTTGTCTCGACGACGCACTGTTCCCGTGCTAATATCGATTTCGTAGGCTGTGGGTTCTTGGGATGCCGACCGTGCTTGCCAGCCGCGCCGAAAGCCGTCCTGGGGGTAGAATAGAGTTTTCCACATACAGCTTTTAGACGCCTCGCCTCTTCTCCTTAAGCCTCTATGCGGGTCGGGTCCGCCTGGTGTACAGCTGATGATGTAAAGAAATCTTCATGTTTGCCAGGGCAGCGGCGGGCTCACGATCGGGGGCGTGCGCTGGTCCTGCAAGTTCTGGGCGAGCGTCGTCTCGTACATCTCGACCACGGCAGGGCCCAGCTCCGCCTGGACCCAGCCCGCCACCTGGGCTTCGGTGAGCTCCTCATACGGCGTGAACGGGCTCATGTCCGCGGTGTCCAGCGTCACGGACCCGTACGTGCTGGTCTGGAACCCATCTGTTGAGAATGCAAACAACCGCCAGTGCACCGTGCTCACGACATTCTCAAATGTTTCCAGCGTGGGGTAACAGTCCAGGCGCTCGATCTTCCACTCGTACGTGGTGGTAATGTCGGTCATACTGCTACGCACCGATTTTAGTTTGGCTCGTCACCCACCCGCCTCCATGATCACCCACCCGGTCGAATTGGATACCAGCTTGGCGTACTTGCCCGCGACGTTTGTCAAAATTGCCGTGCCCACCGCGCCTCCCGCAAGTGGGAACACGCTAGCGGATGCCGCCACCACAGACTGCGCCGCAATCGTCTTGATCGTCACGTCGCGGCCCACCCACGACGACGCCGCGGGCAGCGTGACCGTGATGGTTCCCGCCCCGGCGCAAATTATGTAGTTCTCGGTCGTCGCGAGCGTAAAGTCGGTCGTTTTCGTCACCGGCGAGCCGCGCTGGAGGGCCCCCACCAGCGAGGAAGCCCCCGTCACCGACAGCTGCTGGGAGTCCACGTTGCCGCTTGCGGCCGTCAGGGACCCGGCCAGCGTCACGGCCCCGCTCGCGTAGGTCGTGCCGTTCACCGACAGCGTGTGCGCGGGCGAAGCGTTCGCGAGGCCCATTTTCGTCGCGCCGCCAAAGGTGTTGATCCAAATCGTGTTCGTGTACGTGGTCAGGCTGCTGATCACCAGGTTCTGGGGCGCCGTCGTCACGGGGGCCGTCGTCGTCGCGTCAGCCAGCACAGTCGGGCAAAACAGCTGCACCGCATCCAGCCCGCCGCTCCGCTTGACTTGCACGTTGCACTGGCAGTAGCCCATCGTGGTCGCCCAGACCGTGTAGGTCGTGTAAGGGGCGCCCGTTCCCGTGTCGGCCGCCATGTCCGCGTGCACGATGAAGTCCACGCCGCTGCCGGCGGATGCGGCCCCATTGTACCAAAATTCGGCAGCGGCAGACGGTTTGTTGCCTTTTATGGTCGCGTGCGCCGTGAACACGCCGCTCCCTCCAGCCTTGCGGAAATTGAAGATGGCGTCTATGTGGTACGCGTACCCCCACGCCCCGATGATGCCGCTCAGATGGAACCCGCCTTCCAGGGCTCCGGTGTTGGCCAAGACGGCGATCTTCCAGTAGTACTGGGTTGTAGTGTTGGAAAAGTTGGGCGGCAGGTTCAGGTTCAGCAGAGTGTCCGCGCACAAGAGCTGTGCCAAGGCGACACCCTGCGTGCCGAGCGTCAGCCTGCCGCCGCCCGAGCAGGCGGTCACGTTGCCGCTCACGTAGGCGTTGCCGCTGACTGCCAGGGTGTGCACGGGAGCAGTGTTGGCGATTCCGACGTTGCCGTCGCTCTGGACGCGCACGCGTTGGGTGGCGCCAGTCGTCATCACCGCAAACGCGCCGTCTGCCAACCCGCTGGGCACGTGCGCGACCAAGAGGTTGCCATATCCAGTATACCCTCGCCCGACGAAGAAATCCGTGCTGGACGACGCGCCACTAGCGGCTCTCCAAAAATTGATCGACGCGTTGAGCCAGCCACCAGACGTGCCCGTCAGCGTGATTGGACCCCCCGAAAACGAGGCCTGGGCGGCATTGATATTACCGGCTGACACGATGCCGCCAGATACGTAGCCCGTGCCATTCACCGCGAGGGCGTGCACGGCCGCCGAATTCCCGATGCCCACGTTGCCGTTGATGTCGATGCGCATCTTCTCGGCCGCGTTCGTCAGCATCAGCACCGGCTGACCAGGGGGCGCAGTCAGGGCGTATGCGGACACGCAGCCGGTCACGGCGACGTTGGACCCCACCAGGTTGTTCACATAACCAATCCCGCTCACAGAAAGCTGAGAGGCATTCACGTTGCCGGTGACCGAGACGTTGCCGGATGCGGTCACCGTGTTGCTGGTCAGCGCCAGCGAGTGGCTCGAGGCAAGCTCTGACGTGCCGTCCCCGCCCATGGACAGGCCGACGCGCTTGGTGGACCAGGTCGTGAACAGCGCGCGGCCCGCACCCGCGGATGCAGCGGCGACGACGACCCCGCCATCGCTCGTTTGCGTGAGCGGGTTCCAATTCCCGGCGCTCAGTTGCGCGTTCACGTCGATTCGTCGCGTGGTGCCCGAGTAGACCGAGAACCCGCTCGTGGATCCAGCAGTCGATGGACCGTCCACGGTCACGGCGCCCCCCATGTAGGCCGCGCCGCTTATTGATAACTGCGATGCGTTGACGTTGCCCGCTGCCGCCGTCACCGACCCCCCCAGCGTCAGGGCCCCGCCCACGTACCCGGCGCTGCTTACCGACAACTGCTGGGAATTGACGTTGCCGGCTGCCGCCGTCACCGACCCTCCCAGCGTCAGGGCCCCGCTCACGTATCCCGTGCCGCTGACTGCCAGAGCGTGCACCGGTGCAGAGTTGGCGATGCCCACATTGCCATTACTTGCAATCAATACGCGGTCAGCAAGTGTGTTTGTGTCTGCGCCAGGAGTCTTGGTCTGGAAGCGAATAGCCGAAGAAAAGGCACCGTCATCCGTGAGTCTGATGCGACCCGTCGGTTCGAGAGCTGTCCTGTATGTACTGAGTTCCAGGTCCACATTGGCGCCGCCGCCGCCGGGACCCGCAATGGACATTGCCCTCACGGTGCTGGCAGAAACCCCGCCTGTGTTCACATACACATTTGGAGTTATCAGAGATGTTGCTGCAGTCAATATTCCGCTCACGTATCCCGTACCAGTCACCAATAATTGCTGAGAATTGACATTGCTCGTTGCAGTCAGCGTTTTTGACACGCTTGCATTCCCCGTGATTGCCAGGCCGTCGGACGTGAACGACCCCACCGGCAAATTATTGCCCCAAAACTCGATGGTCCCGGAATTCGTCGGGCCCGCGCTCCACAGCCGCAACTTGGCGCCGTTGGTGTCCAAGTACTGCGTCTCGCCAGGGACCACGCTGCCGTTCAGACGCAGCTGCCTCAAGTTTTGCATCTGGACATTCCCGGTCAACGTGACATCGACGCACGTGACTGCACCGTTGGCATTCAGCGTCCCGCCGATGTTGACGTCTGTTGGCAGTCGTGCATTATTCAACTTACCGCTCGTTACGTTGGTTGCGACGAGGTCGTTGATGTTGAACCCGTTCCCGAAAAAGCCTTTGCTCGCCGCGGTCGAGACGCTCACGTTGCTTGCGGTCACGTTATTGGTCACGTTCAAATCGTCCCCGATGATGCCGTACGGCCCCTGCGGCCCCTGCGGCCCCTGAGCGCCCGTCGCACCGGTCAAGCCGGTCGATCCCTGCGGCCCCTGCGGCCCCTGAGCGCCCGTCGCGCCGGTCGAGCCGGTCGATCCCTGCGGCCCTTGCGGCCCCTGAGCGCCCGTCGAGCCGGTCGAGCCAGTCGATCCCTGCGGGCCTTGCGGGCCTTGCGGGCCCTGCGGGCCTTGCGGGCCTTGCGGGCCTCGCGGGCC
>JACCDP010749360.1_pt1 | contig 18305 bp, 16 predicted proteins | sample 7445841 | NCBI WGS metagenome assembly JACCDP01 (sample SAMN15323441, study PRJNA562643) | freshwater metagenome | isolation source: river surface water | place: USA:Blue River Watershed | collected 2017-08-17
GGCACCGAGCCCGGTGGCGTGCGCCCGTCGCTGGCCGACGCGATGCCGGCCGGCACGCCGCCGTCGCCGCGGCTGGTGGGTGCCATCCGCCATGCGCAGGAATCGCTGCAGCGCCGCCCGCCCGCACCCCCCGCAGCGGCCCGCGACACGATCGCCCAGAGCGCGCCGCTCCAGCTCGACGAGATCGGCGCCCGCAGCCAGGCTTTCAAGCAGGTCCTGAAGCAGGCCGCCAGCACGCCGGCCGAGCGCGCAACCATCGAGATCGTCGCGATGATGTTCCAGAGCATCCTGACCGAGGAGCGCATCCCGGCCTCGGTGCGGGTGTGGTTCGCGCGGCTGCAGATGCCGGTGCTGCGCGTGGCGGTCTCGGAGCCTGACTTCTTTGCCGAGGTCGACCACCCGGCTCGCCGCCTGATCGACCGCATGGGGGCCTGCGTCATGGGCTTCAAGTCGGCCCAGCCCAGCGCGGCCGGGGCCGAGCGCGCCAGCAACGATGCGCTGGAGCGCGAGATCAAGCGGGTCGTGCAGGTGGTCGAGGCCTACCCGGACACCGGGCGCCGCGTGTTCGCGACGGTGCTCGGCGAATTCGAGAAGTTCCTCGATCACTACTTCGAGAACGAGAACCAGGCGTCGCGGCGCGGTGTGTCGCTGGCCCAGCAGGTCGAGCAGCGCGAGACGCTGGCCATCCAGTACACCATCGAGCTGCGCAAGATGCTGACGGAAGTCCCCGTGCAGGACGGCGTGCGCGAGTTCCTGTTCCATGTGTGGGCCGATGTGCTCGCGGTCACGGCCGTGCGTGCCGGTGCGCAGGCCGACATCACCAAGACCATGAAGCGCGCGGCGGCGGACCTGATCTGGTCGGCCAGCGCCAAGTCGACGCGCGAGGAGCGTGCCGATGTCATCCGTCGCCTGCCGCCGCTGCTCAAGACGCTGCGTGACGGCATGAGCCACGCAGGGCTGGCGGTCGACCGGCAGGACGAGCATGTGCGCCTCCTCAACAACGCGCTGGCGGCCGCCTTCACGGCCAAGACCGCGGCCATCCCGCGCGAGCGCCTCGAAGAGCTGATGGAGCAGCTCGAGGCGCTGGAGGCGATGCTGCCGGAGGATGTCGAAGGTAGCGACCGCCATGTCGACGAGATGCTGGTGCGCGATCTGTCGGGCCACGAATCCGATGGCATGGAGGTCGTGGCCGAGGGCGGGTCGGCGCCCACGCCGGCCATGCTGGCCTGGGCTCGCGAGTTGCAGGTGGGCGGCTGGTTCATGCTGGACTACCGCGGCCGCAACGAGCAGGTGCAGCTGGCCTGGCGCGGGCTGCGCAAGCAGTTGGCGCTGTTCGTCACGCCCAAGGGTCGTGGCGTGCTGTTCTCGCTGAACCGCATGGCCGCGTTCCTGCAGGCCGGCCTGCTGCTACCGGCGCAGGACGAGGCGCTCACCGTGCAGGCCACGCGCAAGGCGCTGGCCAAGCTGGACGCCGACCCCAGCCAGCTCAAATGAAAAACGGCGCCTGTGGCGCCGTTTCGTTGGTATCGCGATTGGCTCAGTGGATGAGCCGGTCTTCCGGCGCGACGAACAGCTCGTCCAGGATCAGCGCGTCGGGCTCCTCGCCCAGGCTCCAGAACACCATCAGCACGATGATCTTCAGGTCTTCCAGATCCATCGCGTTGCCGCCGATGGCCATCGCGCGGTCGATGACCATCTCGCGCATCGGGCCGGGCAGCACGCCGGCCGATTCGAGGAAGCTGATGAAGCCGATGGAGGCCTCGCCCAGGTGGTCGATTTCGCTGGCCGAGTACACACGCAGCGCGTGCGGGCTCTGTTCGGCCTGGATGGCGTCACCGGCCGCGGCCAAGCCTTGCAGCCAGCTCAGCGCCTCCTGGATCTCGTCGTTCTCGAAGCCCACGGCCGTCAACTTGCGCGTCAGCTGCGCATGGTCGGGGCAGGCATCTGGCCGCCAATAGGTCTCGTAGAGATAAACCAGCACATCGAACATCGTGAGCCGATGATAGCCCAGCGATCTGGCCGAACCGGCTGCGAATAACCCCCGGGATTGCCCGCTGATGGCTGGGGGTAAGGTCGTCAGCCCTGCTTGCGGCGCTGGAACAACTGGCCCGCCAGCCGGGCGACCTCACCGTCCAGCTCCAGTTCGAGCAGCGCGGCGCTCAGCTCCGCTGCGGGCCAGCCGCAGCGCGCCATCAACGCGTCCAGGCTCACGGGGTCGAAACCCATCGCCTCCAGCAGCGCTTGCTGTTCATGCGGCGTGTCTTCGATGTCGGCAGCGGGTGGGGCGGCGTGGCCTTGCGGTGGCAATTCCTCCAGCACGTCCGTGGCCGATTCGACGAGCTTGGCGCCCTGCCGGATGAGGGCGTGGCAGCCGCGTGCCTGCGGGGAATGGATGGATCCCGGAATGGCGAACACCTCGCGCCCCGCCTCGGCGGCCAGCCGCGCGGTGATCAGCGACCCGGACTGGACGGCGGCTTCGACGACCAGGCAGCCCTGGCTCAGCCCGGCAATGATGCGATTGCGGCGGGGGAAGTTGGCGGGCAACACGGGCGTGCCCAGCGAGTACTCGCTCATGATCAAGCCGTTGGCGGCGACGATGCGCGCTGCCAGCTTTTCGTTGCGACGCGGGTAGACCTGGTCCAGCCCGGTGCCGACGACGGCGATCGTCGCTCCGCCGGCGTCCAGCGCGCCCTCGTGGGCCGCAGCGTCAATGCCCAGCGCCAAGCCGGACACGATGGTGTGGCCTTGCTGCGCCAGCGCCTTGGCGAAGGCCCGGGCGTTGTCGCTGCCCTGGGCGGTCGGGTTGCGGCTGCCCACGATGGCCAGCGACGGTGAGGCCAGCAGGTCTCGCCGGCCTTGCAGCCACAGTAGCAGTGGCGGGTCGGCGGTGGCCAGCAGACGGGTTGGGTAGTCGGCGTCGCCGAGGGCGAGCAGCGCGTGGGCGGGGCTTTCCAGCCAGGCCTGGGCCTTGTCCAGCAGTTCCGACAGGTGCTCGGGCGGGTGCTTGAAGGCGTCGCGTTGCCGTGGCGGCAGCGCTTGGTCCAGCGCGACGGCGGGCAGTTCGAACACCGCCTGCGGGCTGCCCGCCATGGCGAGCAGGCGCCGCGCTGCGCCCGGCCCGACGCTCTCGGTCAAGCGCAGCCAGGCAGCCAGCTCGGCCGGGTCGCGCATGTCAGTTCATCGCGAGCCTGGCCGGACGTTGTGCGCCCCGGCTCAGGGCTGGGTGAAGCGGTCGCCCGCCTTGACGGGCTCCTTCACCGAGATGATGAGGGCGTAGGACACGCGCTCGTAGACCTCGAAGACGAACAGCACGCCGTGGCGTTCGTCCGGCAGCTTGATGGCCTGGCCTTCCGGGCTTTCGGTCTTGTCCATGACCGTCTCGCCGTTGCGCCACAGGGCGAACACATGGCCGCGCTCGATGCCTTCGCGCTTGCCGCGGTTCAGGGCAACGATCTGGTTCTGGCCGGCTTGCATGGCTTCGCCGTAGATCGCAGCGATCTGGCCCTTGATCTCACGCTCGGGAGCGTGCGGCATGTACTGCTCGAGGTCGCGCTGCGGCGCGGGCGCCAGGCGGTCACCAATGCCGACTTCCTGCTTGATCTGCTTGATCTTCAGCGTGGCCGGCACGACTTCCTTGCCCTTGCCGTCGGGGCTCGGGTGCTCTTCGCCGGGGCGGATCAGCTCGGCGGTGCCGACATAGGGCGCTTCGTAGCCGAGGACTTCTTTCGTCGTCGGGTCGATCAGCGGGCGCGTCTTGCGGAACACACGGAAGTCGGTGTTGCCGCCGAAGTCACCGCGGGCGTAGGCCAGATCGCCCGAACCGACGAGCACGCGGCCCTCCTGAGCAGCGACGACGCGCGGCGCGCGCGCCAGCTCGTCGGTGTCGAAGACCACCGCATCCGTCAGGAAGGCCTGGATGAGGTGCATCGGAATGCTCGGGATGGCGCCGTTTTCCAGCGCCGAGATGCGCATCTGCGGGCTCAGCTTGACCGTGCCGTTCGCGCCGCCAACGGACTGGCCCACCTGCAGGCGGGCGCGGCCGTCGGACTTGACCAGCATCAGCACCTGGCCGGGGTAGATCAGGTGGGGGTTGCGGATCTGGTCGCGGTTCATGCCCCAGAGCTCGGGCCAGCGCCACGGGCTCTTCAGGAACAGCTTGGAGATGTCCCACAGCGTGTCGCCGGCCACGACGGTGTGGCTGTCGGGCGCGTTGGGCGCCAGCTCGGACAGCGGCACGCCGGCGCTGGCGACCTGGTCGGCCACGCGGCGTTGTTCAGCGGTGATCGGCAGCTTGCTGGCTTGGGCCCAGGCCACGTTCGTCGCAAGGGTCAGGCAGGCCGCAAGGACAGCCAAAGGGGCGGGGCGGGCAGCGGGCATCAAGCGCGGTCTCCGAATAGGGGTGCCGGATCGGCGAAAATCCCGGCGATTCTGCCCGCATTACCCGGGCCAACCAACACCAGAGGGCGCTCGTTTGCGAGTGCTTACAAGACGCCATGCCCCAACTGCCGATCCTTCGCTACCCCGATCCCCGCCTGAATACCGTCGCAAAGCCGGTGGCGGCGGTCGACGAGCGCATTCGCCGCCTCGTGGACGACATGCTGGAGACGATGTACGCAGCCGACGGGGTCGGGCTCGCAGCCACGCAGGTGGACGTGCACGAGCGGGTGATCGTCATCGACACGTCGCAGGAACGCGACACCCCGCGCGTGCTGATCAACCCCGAGCTGGTCAAAACCAGCGAGCGCATGGTCGACGGCGAGGAGGGCTGCCTGTCGGTGCCGCAGATCTACGACAAGGTGCCGCGCCATGCCGAAGTGACGGTGCGCGCCACCAACCGCGACGGCGAAGTCTATGAATTCGATGCCGACGGGCTGTTGGCCGTCTGCGTTCAGCACGAGATGGACCACCTGGCCGGCAAGGTGTTCGTCGAATACCTGAGCCCGCTCAAGCGCGACCGCATCAAGACCAAGATGATCAAGAAGACGCGCGACGAGGAGGCCGAGGCCAAGCGTCGCCAGCAGCGGCTGTAAGTGGACGCGCGTCGCGACATGAGAGTTGTCTTTGCCGGTACGCCGGAGTTCGCCGCCGTCGCGCTCGACGCCCTGCTGGCCGCCGGATTCACCGTGCCGCTGGTGCTGACCCAGCCCGACCGACCAGCCGGCCGCGGCATGAAGCTGCAGGCCTCGGCCGTCAAGCAGCGGGCCGTCGATGCGGGCATCCCGGTCGCGCAGCCGCAGGGGCTGAAGCTCGACGGCAAGTACGCCACCGACGCGGCTGCGGCGCGTGAGGCGCTGCTGGCGGCGGCGGCCGACGTCATGGTCGTCGCCGCCTACGGGCTGATCCTGCCGCAGTGGGTGCTCGATATGCCCCGGCGCGGCTGCCTGAACATCCACGCATCGCTGCTGCCGCGCTGGCGCGGTGCCGCGCCCATCCACCGGGCCCTCGAGGCCGGTGACGCCGAGACCGGCATCACCATCATGCAGATGGACGCCGGGCTGGACACCGGCGACATGCTGCTGATCGGCCGCGAGGCCATCCGCGCCGACGACACGACGGCCGTGCTGCACGACCGGCTGGCGGCGATGGGCGGCACGCTCATCGTCCAGGCCTTGCAGGCCGCGAGCCTGACCCGCACGCCGCAGCCGGCCGAGGGCATCACCTACGCGCACAAGATCGAGAAGGCCGAGAGCGCCATCGACTGGCGCCAGCCGGCCGCGGAGATCGAGCGCCGCCTGCGCGCCTTCGACCCCTTCCCGGGCGGCGTGGCGACGCTGGCGGGCGAGGCCGTCAAGGTCTGGCGCGCCGAGGTGGTCGAGGGCGCGGGAGAACCTGGCACGGTCATCGCGGCAGGCCCAGTCGTGGCCTGTGGCCAGGGCGCGCTCCGTTTGACCGAGCTGCAACGCGCCGGTGGCAAGCGCGGGCCGGCGGCGGCGTTTCTGCAGGCCCGGCCGATCCAGGTCGGCGAGCGCTTCGACGCTTGAATCGGCCCGACCCGGCACCATTTGCCATGGCGTCGTTTACCCGAGGAGCCCGCTGAGATGTTCAACCTCATGAAGACGGCCGTGCTGATGGCCGCCATCACCGCGCTGTTCATGGCCGTGGGGGTCATGATCGGTGGACGCACCGGCATGCTGATCGCGCTGCTGGTCGCCGTTGGCATGAACTTCTTCAGCTACTGGTTCTCGGCCGACATGGTGCTGAAGATGTACAACGCCCGCGAGGTGGATGCCTCGTCGGCGCCGCAGTTCTACAGCATGGTGGCTGAACTGGCTGGCCGGGCCGGCCTGCCCATGCCGCGCGTCTACCTGATCGACGAGGCCGCGCCCAACGCCTTCGCGACCGGCCGCAACCCCGAGCACGCGGCCGTCGCCGCCACCACCGGCATCCTGCGCGTGCTGTCGGAGCGGGAGTTGCGGGGCGTCATGGCGCACGAACTGGCCCATGTGGCCAACCGCGACATCCTCACCAGCACCATCAGCGCGACGATGGCGGGTGCCATCTCCATGCTGGCCAATTTCGCCGGCTTGTTCGGCAGCCGCGACGAGCATGGGCGGCCGACCAACCCGATTGCCGGCATCGCCGTGGCCATCCTCGCGCCGCTGGCGGCCAGCCTGATCCAGATGGCCATCAGCCGGGCGCGCGAGTTCGAGGCCGACCGGGGCGGTGCCGAGATCTCCGGCGACCCGGCGGCGCTGGCGTCGGCGCTGGACAAGATCCACCGCGTTGCCCAGGGCGTGCCGCTGGCGCCGGCCGAGGCCCACCCCGAGACGGCGCAGATGATGATCATGAACCCCTTGTCCGCCGGCGGGCTGCGGGGGTTGTTCTCCACGCACCCGTCCACCGAGGAGCGCATCGCGCGCCTGATGGAGATGGCGCGGCGTTGACCCGCCCGCCGCTCAAGTTGCCTGCATCCGAGCCGATACCCCAGCAGATGAAGCGTCCTGTCCTGCTCCTCCTCCCGCTGCTGCTGGTGCTGAGCGCCTGCGAGCAGCTGGGCATCGACGACCCTGCCAAGGTGGCTGCGGCCAAGGAGGCCGACGGCAAGGCCATCGGCAGCGCCTGCCGGCACGCGATGCGGGCCATCGAGGACTGCTATGTGCTCAACCCCAAGGCGCAGAAGGCGGCCGTCTACGCCGGCTGGCGCGACATGGACGAGTACATGCGCGAGAACAAGCTCGAGGGGATTGCGCCCGTCGTGCCGCGCCCCGGCGCGAAGCCGGCGGTGACCGAGGACGCGGCCGACAAGGCCGACGAGAAGTCGGAAAAGGCAGAGAAGGCCCCCGACAAGGCCAAGGGGCACTGACGGGCGCGCGCAGGCGCATTTCAGCCCGCCGATCCGGCGAGTCGTCGCGCCGGGCAGGGCGGCGGCCGGCCGGCTCGGCAACATGCGGCCATCGCAACCCCGATGGAGCCCGTCATGTACCCCACCCGCCGCCTTGTCGCCCTTGGTCTCGCCGCTGCCAGCCTGTGTGGCGCGGCCCAGGCCTGGGGCTGGGGATCGGCCGAGCGCGTCACCGGCAACGGCGACTTGACCACCGAGGCGCGTGACCTGGGCGGCTTCGACGCCGTGGCGCTGAGCGACAGCTTCGATGTCGTCATCCGCCAGGGCAGCGGCCACAAGGTCGAGGTCAAGGCCGACCGCAACCTGTTGCCCTACATCGAGACGCGGGTCGTCGACGGCAGCAAGGGGCGCACGCTGCAGATCGGCACGCGCCGCGACACCAACCTGTCCATGGCCGGCACGCCGACCATCGCCATCGAGCTGCCGGCGCTGCGTGGTGTGTCGGTGGCGGGTTCCGGCAAGGTCAAGGTCGAGGCTGTGAAGTCGGCCGGTGTCGATGCCGACGTCGCCGGCTCGGGCGACATCCGCTTCGCGCAGCTGGACGTCGAGCGCCTGACGATGCGGGTCAGCGGCAGCGGCGACATCGTGGCCGCCGGCCGCTGCGGCGACGCGCAGGTCTCCATCGCCGGCAGCGGCGACGTGCGGGCCGGCGACCTGGCGGCGCAGGAGGTCAAGGTCAACATCGCCGGCAGCGGGGGGGCGGTCATCCATGCGGCCAAGCGCCTGAAGGTGTCCATCGCCGGCAGCGGCGACGTGAAGTACAGCGGCTCGCCCGAGATCTCCAGCTCCATCGTCGGCAGCGGCAAGGTGCGCCGGGCCAACTGACGCCGCCGGCCGGCTTTTTGCCGGCGCTTGCCGGGTGGTGCGCGCCGGCGCGGACAATGGCGGCATGCAGTGGATGAACAAGCTGCGTGAACTGGCCCGGGACCCCGCGTTCCGCCAGGGCGCGCACGACATGGCCTCGCCCTCCCTGGGCCTGGCGGCCTGGGGGTTGGTGACCGGCGTCACGATGGTCAAGAGCGGGCTCAGCCTGCCGCTGGCCTGCGGCATGTCGCTGCTGGTGTTCGCCGGCAGTGCGCAGCTGACGGCCTTGCCGTTGATCGCCGCGGGCGCCCCGATGTGGGTGCTGATGGCCACGGCGTTCTGCGTGAACCTGCGTTTCGTCATCTTCAGCGCGCACTGGCGGCACTATTTCGGCCACCTGCCGCGCTGGCGCCGGCTGCTCAACGGCTATCTGGCGGCGGATTTGAACTTCGTCTATTTCGTCAAGCGCTGGCCCGACCCCGTGCCGGCGCCGGCGCAGCAGCGCTATTTCTGGGGCGGCGTGGCCGTCAACTGGCCCACCTGGCAGCTGTGCTCGTTCACCGGCATCTTCCTGGCCGACCGCATTCCCACGCAGTGGGGCATCGGTTTCGCGGGGGTGCTGGCGCTGCTCGGCCTGTCGTACTCGCTGCTCACCGAGCGCATGCTGTGGTGGGTGGCCGTGACGGCGGGCGCGGTGTCCATCGCCACCTACTCGCTGCCGCTGAAGCTGAACATCCTGTGCGCCATCCTCGCGGCCGGGGCCGTCGGCTGGTGGCTGGACGCGCGCAAGGCCCGCCATGAGTGAGGCCCTCACCTGGGTGGCGCTGGTGCTGCTGGCCGGCATCACGGTCGTCACGCGTGGCTTTTTCATGCTCGCCGACAAGCCACTGCCCATCCCCGGCTGGCTGCGCGAGCTGCTGAAGGTTGCGCCGCTGGCGGCGCTGGCGGCGGTCATCGCGCCGGAGATCTTCATGACGCAGGGCCATGTCATCGCCACCTGGCAGGACGCGCGCTGGCCCGGCGCGCTCGCCGGGACGGCCTATTTCTTCTGGCGTCGGGGCATCCTCGGCACCATCCTGGTCGGCATGGCGGTCATGCTGGTGTTGAAGCTCGGGCTCGACTGGTAACCGGAGGTGGCGCGGGCGCGGCGAGAATCCGGCAGGATTTCTCAACCGTACCCGTCCCAACCATGAATGTCATTCGCTTCTCCGACCTGATCGCCGCCGGCAAGGTGGCCGGCCAGCGCGTCTTCATCCGCGCCGACCTCAACGTGCCGCAGGACGACAGCGGCCGGATCACCGAGGACACCCGCATCCGCGCATCGCTGCCCGCCATCAAGATGGCGCTGGACGCGGGCGCTGCCGTCATGGTCACGTCCCACCTGGGGCGCCCGACCGAAGGGGAGCTGAAGCCGGAAGACTCGCTGGCGCCCGTGGCGCAGCGCATGTCCGAGCTGCTGGGCCGCCCCGTGCCGCTGCAGCGCGACTGGGTCGACACCGTCTCCGTCGCGCCGGGGCAGCTGGTGCTGCTGGAGAACTGCCGCGTCAACAAGGGCGAGAAGAAGTGCAGCGAGGAGTTGTCGAAGAAGCTCGCCTCGCTGTGCGACATCTTCGTGCACGACGCCTTCGGCACCGCCCACCGCGCCGAGGCCACCACCTACGGCATCGCCAAGTACGCCAAGATTGCCTGCGCCGGCCCGCTGCTGGCCGCCGAGATCGACGCCATCACCAAGGCGCTGGCCAACCCGCGTCGCCCGCTGGTGGCCATCGTGGCCGGCTCCAAGGTGTCCACCAAGCTGACCATCCTGCAGAGCCTGGCCAGCAAGGTCGACGGCCTCATCGTCGGCGGCGGCATCGCCAACACCTTCATGCTGGCGGCCGGCCTCAAGATCGGCAAGTCGCTCGCCGAGCCCGACCTGGTGGACCAGGCCAAGGCCGTCATCGCCGCGATGAAGGCGCGTGGCGCCGACGTGCCCATCCCCGAGGACGTGGTCACGGCCAAGACCTTCGCCGCCGGCGCGACGGCATCCGTGAAGGCCGCCGCCGACGTGGCCGACGACGACTTGATCCTGGACATCGGCCCCAAGACGGCAGCCAAGCTGGCCGACAAGCTGATGGCCGCCGGCACCATCGTCTGGAACGGCCCGGTGGGCGTGTTCGAGTTCCCGGCGTTCGCGCAGGGCACCGAGACGATCGCGCGAGCCGTCGCCGAGAGCCTGGCCTTCAGCATCGCGGGTGGCGGCGACACGCTGGCCGCCATTGCCAAGTACGGCATCGAAAAGGAAGTGGGTTACATCTCCACCGGTGGCGGTGCGTTCCTGGAAGTGCTGGAAGGCAAGACGCTGCCGGCCTTCGAGATTCTCAGCAAGCGCGCAGCTGGCTGATCCCGCTCGCACCGAGACATGCCGAGGCCCCGATGGGGCCTTTTTGCATGACGCCGGTTGCGCGTTCTGCATGGGTCCCCAGCAAACGCGCATCGGCGGGTGCCGAAACGAGGCGTAATCTCTCGGGTTCCGCTCTGCATTTCCGCTGCCATGGAAAAGAACAACGCTCCCTTGTCGCCCGCCGAAGCCGCGCTGCGCGACGCCGCCCGTGAGTACCACCGCGCCCCCACGCGCGGCAAGATCTCCGTCACGCCCACCAAGGCGCTCTCCAACCAGCGCGACCTGTCGCTGGCCTACTCGCCCGGCGTGGCCTACCCCTGCCTCGACATCGAGCGCGATCCGTCGCTGGCGGCCGAGTTCACCTCGCGCGGCAACCTGGTGGGTGTCATCACCAACGGCACGGCCGTGCTGGGCCTGGGCGACATCGGCCCGCTGGCCGCCAAGCCGGTCATGGAAGGCAAGGGCTGCCTGTTCAAGAAGTTCGCGGGTGTCGACGTGTTCGACATCGAACTCGCCGAACGCGACCCCGACAAGCTCATCGACATCATCGCGGCGATGGAGCCCACGCTGGGCGGCATCAACCTCGAGGACATCAAGGCGCCCGAGTGCTTCTACATCGAGCGCGAACTGTCCAAGCGCATGAACATCCCGGTGTTCCACGATGACCAGCACGGCACGGCCATCATCTCCAGCGCCGCGCTGCTGAACGGTCTGGAACTGGTGGGCAAGGACATCGGCTCGGTCAAGGTGGCCGTGTCCGGCGCCGGCGCGGCGGCCATCGCCTGCCTGGACGTCATGGTGGGCCTGGGCGTGAAGCGCGCGAACGTGTTCGTCTGCGATTCGCGTGGTGTCATCCAGTCCGAGCGTGAAGACGCCAAGGCTGGCAAGCTCGACGAATCCAAGCAGCGCTACTGCCAGGTCACGTCGGCGCGCACGCTGGCCGACGTGGTGGCCGGTGCCGACGTCTTCCTCGGCTGTTCGGCGGCCGGTGTGCTCAGTGCCGACATGGTCAAGACCATGGGCACGCAGCCCATCATCCTGGCGCTGGCCAACCCCGAGCCGGAGATCCGCCCCGAGCTGGCCAAGGCCGTGCGGCCCGACTGCATCGTCGCCACGGGCCGCAGCGACTACCCCAACCAGGTCAACAACGTCCTGTGCTTCCCCTACATCTTCCGTGGCGCGCTGGACTGCGGCGCCACCAAGATCACCGAGGGCATGAAGCTGGCCTGCGTGCGCGAGATCGCCGCGCTGGCCAAGGCCGAGACGAGTGACGAAGTGGCCGCAGCCTACGCCGGCCAGGAGCTGGCCTTCGGCCCCGACTACCTGATCCCCAAGCCCTTCGACGCGCGGCTGATCCTGCGCATCGCGCCGGCCGTGGCGGCCGCCGCGGCGGCCGATGGGGTGGCCACGCGTCCGATCGACGACCTGGCGGCCTATCGCCAGTCGCTGGAGCGCTTCGTCTACCAGACCGGCATGTTCATGCGCCCGGTGTTCTCGGCCGCCAAGGCTATGGGCGCGTCGGGCTCGCCGGCCCGCGTCATCTATGCCGAAGGCGAGGACGAGCGCGTGCTGCGCGCCGTGCAGGTGGCGCTGGATGAAGGCCTGGCCAAGCCCACGCTGATCGGCCGCCCGGCGGTGCTCGAAGCGCGCATCCAGCGCGCCGGCCTGCGCCTGAAGCTGGGCGACGACGTGGCCGTCATCGACCCCGAGGACGACCCGCGCTTCCGCCAGTACTGGGAGGCCTACCACGCCCGCATGAAGCGCAACGGCGTGACGCCCGAGATGGCCAAGTCGGCCGTGCGGCGCTCCAACACCGCCATCGGCGCGCTGGCCCTCGAGCTGGGCGACGCGGACGCGATGATCTGCGGCATGGTGGGTCGTTTCGACCGCCACCTGGAGCAGGTGCGTGACCTCGTCGGCCTGCGTGCCGGCGCGCGTCAGTTCGCGGCGATGAATGCGCTGATGCTGGAGAAGATGACGCTGTTCATCACCGACACCTTCGTCAACGACGACCCGACGGCCGAGGAGCTGGCCGACATCGCCGCCATGGCGGCCGAGGAAGTCAGCCGCTTCGGCCTGCCGCCCAAGGCAGCCTTCGTCAGCCACTCGATGTTCGGCTCCAGCACACGGCCGTCGGCGCTGAAGATGCGCCGCGCGCACGAGCTGTTCTCCGCCGCCCACCCCGAGGTGGAATGCGACGGCGAGATGCACGGCGATGCGGCGTTGTCGGAAAGCGTGCGCCACGCCTTCCTGCCCGACAGCAAGCTCACGGGTGCTGCCAACCTGCTGGTGCTGCCGACGCTGGACGCCGCCAACATCCTGTTCAACGTGCTGAAGATCAGCGCCAGCCAGGGCGTGACCATCGGCCCCATCCTGCTGGGTGCGGCGCGGCCGGTGCACATCCTGACGCCGTCGGCCACGGTGCGTCGCATCGTCAACATGACGGCGCTGGCGGCGGCTGACGTGCTGGAAGCGAAGAACGCCGGCTGAGCGGCGCGGGCTGCGCGGCCGCCTGACCGGTGGCCGCGCAGTGCCCGGGCTGTAACTGAACGATCAAAGACATGAGCGTTGACCCAGCCGTTCGCCTCGAAGCCCTCGACCCCGGCCACCCCCAGGCCCAGGCGCTGATGGCGCAGTCCGAGGCGCTGATGAGCGCGCTCTACCCGAGCGAGAGCAACCATTTCGAGCCGGCCTCGGGCCTGCGCCCGCCCGGCGGCCGCTTCTTCGGCGCCTGGCAGGGCGAGCGCCTGCTGGGCTGCGGCGGCGTGAAGTGCTTCGTGGCCGGCGATGAGCCGGCGTACGGCGAGATCAAGCGGCTTTTCGTGCGGGACGAGGCCCGTGGCCGCGGCTTGGCCAAGCGCCTGATGGCGTGCCTCGAAGCCGAGCTGCAGGGCCTCGGCATCGAGGTGGCGCGGCTCGAAACGGGCATCCACCAGCCGGAGGCTCTGGCGCTGTACCGGCGACTGGGCTATGTCGAGCGCCCACCCTTCGGCGGCTATGCGCTCGACCCCTTGAGTGTTTTCTTCGAGAAGCGTCTGGCGCCGCAGGCGGGCTGAAACGCGACGAAACTTCTGGCGGCCGGCGCGGCCCATAATTCCGCCGCTTCAGATAAGCCACGAGACAAGCCATGACCCGCGCCACCAAGATCGTCGCCACCCTCGGCCCCGCTTCCAACACGCCGGAGGTGCTCGAAAAGATGATCCGAGCCGGCGTCGACGTCGTGCGGCTCAACTTCTCGCACGGCAAGGCCCAGGACCACATCGATCGCGCGAACATGGTCCGCGCGGCGGCCGAGCGCGTCGGCAAGTCGGTGGCCATCATGGCCGACCTGCAAGGCCCCAAGATCCGCGTCGGCAAGTTCGAGAACGGCAAGATCGAGCTGATTCCCGGCAACAAGTTCATCCTGGATGCCGACCGCACCGAGCTGGGCAACCAGGACATCGCGGGCCTGGACTACAAGGAACTGCCGCGCGACGTGAAGCCCGGCGACACGCTGCTGCTCAACGACGGCCTGCTGGTGCTGACCGTCGACCATGTGCGTGGCGCGCAGGTGCACACCACCGTCAAGCTGGGCGGCGAACTGTCCAACAACAAGGGCATCAACAAGCAGGGCGGCGGCCTCACGGCGCCGGCGCTCACGGGCAAGGACATGGAAGACATCCGCACCGCGATGAGCTTTCAGGCCGACTATGTGGCTGTGAGCTTTCCGAAGAACGCCACCGACATGGAGATGGCGCGCCAGCTGTGCAATGTGGCGGCGGCCGAGCACCGCCACAAGCCGGGGCTGATCGCCAAGATCGAGCGTGCCGAGGCGATCCCGCGACTTGAAGAAATCCTGATGGCCAGCGACGGCATCATGGTCGCGCGTGGCGACCTGGCGGTGGAGGTGGGCAACGCGGCGGTGCCCGCGCTGCAAAAACGCATGATCCGCATGGCGCGCGAAATGGACAAGGTGGTCATCACCGCCACGCAGATGATGGAGAGCATGATCACCAACCCGGTGCCCACCCGCGCGGAGGTCAGCGACGTGGCCAACGCGGTGCTCGACGGCACCGACGCGGTGATGCTGAGCGCCGAAACCGCGGCCGGCAAGTACCCGCTGGAGACGGTGCTGGAGATGGCCAACATCTGCCTCGAGGCCGAGAAGGCCGAGGACGTGAAGCTCGACGCCGACTTCACCGACATGACCTTCGGCCGCATCGACCAGAGCATCGCCATGGGCGCGCTGTTCACCGCGCACCACCTGGGCGCCAAGGCCATCGTCGCGCTCACCGATTCGGGCTCGACCGCGCTGTGGATGAGCCGCCACCGCATCCACATCCCGATCTATGCGCTGACGCCCAAGCTCGCGACGCAGCGCAAGATGGCGCTGTACCGCAACGTGCGCCCGCTGCTGATGGACACCAGCGCCGACCGTGACACCGCGCTGGAGCAGGCCGAAGGCCACCTCAAGAAGCGCGGCATCGTGCAAAGCGGCGACGTCTACGCCATCACCTGCGGCGAGCCGATGGGCGCGCCGGGCGGCACCAACATGCTCAAGATCTGCCGCGCGGGTTGACTGCAGCGGTGGCGGCCTTCAAGCGCCACGCCATCTGGAACGCGCCCCACGACACCAGGCCGCAGATCCAGGCCGTCCACAGGGTGTGGCTCAGGTAGTGCGCGCCGCGTACCTGCTGCGCGATGCCCAGCACCAGGCCGGCCACCAAGGCTGCAGCAAGCCACAGCTGCGCTGCGCGCCGGTGATGGTGCCTCAGCGCGAACCAGCCGGCCACATGCGCGAAACCCGCTGCTGCATGGCCCGCGGGAAAGCAACGGCCGCTGCCGCCATCGCGCACGCCGAATGTCCAGTGCGAGACGTATTGCGCGACGCCGCCGAACTCGGCGAGGTCCCATGGGCAGCTGGTGCGGCTCGCGTGCTTGATCAGCGACATCGCGATCACGCCCGCCAGCGTGGCGGCCACCCACAGCGCCAGATCGCGCCGTGGCAGTCCGCGCAGAAAACCGGTGGGCCACGCAAGCCCGACCAGCAGCCAGCCAATGACACCCCACGACAGCCAGCGCGCACCTTCGTGCATCACCTGGGTCATGAACCAGTGCTCGCGCAGGGCAAATCCGGAAGGCGAGCCGAACCATCGCGCAAGCGGCAGGTCCAGCCCGATGGCGTCCCACAGCACGATGGCCATGAGGCCCGCGAGCAGGACAAGCGCCTCTTTACGTGCCGCGGGCGACGGCAGGCGGTGATTCAACGTGGGTGGCGAGGAAGTGAAGGAACCAGCACGCGGAATCACGATCTCAACCTTGAATCCCGCACAACAGCAACCAGATTCTAGGCGTGCAGGGTAGCAATCGCGTGTCGCGTACAAGTAGCGCAGATGAAGCGGTGGTGAAGGGCCAGTGAAGCGCTCGCCAAGGGCCAACCCATGCAAAGCGCAGACAGGCCTTCCGCCATGGCGCAGCCGCTCTGGAACAATCACGACGTGTTCAAACGATCCTTCAATCACTGGCAGGTGTCCTTGGCCGGCAGCCTGTGGCTGGCCCTGCCGGCCAATCTGGCGCTGTGGCGGCATCTGGGTGCGCTGGACGATGTGCACGGCGCGGCGGGGCTCGCGTTCAGCGCAGGTTTCGCGCTGGCCATTGCCGCGCTGCTGATGGCCCTGCTGAGCCTGCTGGGCTGGGGTCGCCTGCTCAAGCCGACCCTGATCGTGCTGCTGCTGGCGGCGGCCTTCGGCGCGCACTTCATGCTGTCGTACGGCATCGTCATCGACAGCAGCATGCTCACCAATGCACTGCAGACCGATGCGCGCGAGGCCACCGACCTGCTGAACCTGCGCCTGCTGGCCACCGTGCTGGTGCTTGGGGTCCTGCCCGCCTGGTGGGTATGGCGCGTGCCGATGCACCGCGTGCCGTGGCGCCGCCATGTGCTGCACCAGTCGCTGGCCTTGCTGGCCAGTGTGCTGGTGGTCGCCGGCTTTGCCGCGGCAAGCTTCCAGACGCTGGCGCCGCTGATGCGCAACCACAAGGAAGTGCGATTCCTCGTCAACCCCCTGAATTCGCTGTACGCGCTGGGGCGTGCCGTGGCCGGCGAGCGCACCCAGCGCGCCTTGCCCCTGCAGCCACTGGCCGAAGACGCGCGCCTGGGCGACCGCCACGCCAGCGGCAAGCCGCCCCTGTTGCTGCTGGTGGTGGGCGAGACCGCACGCTCCGATCACTTTTCGCTCAACGGCTACGGGCGCGACACCAACCCGCGCCTGGCGGCGTTGCCCGACGTCGTGAGCTGGCGGCAGGTCACGTCGTGCGGCACCAGCACCGCGGCGTCGGTGCCGTGCATGTTTTCGCACCTCGGTCGCGAGGCGTTCATCGACAGCGGGCAGCGTTTCGAAAACCTGCTGGATGTGCTGCAGCGTGCCGGCCTGGCGGTGCTGTGGATTGACAACCAGTCGGGCTGCAAGGGCGTGTGCGACCGCGTGCCCACCGTGCCGGCGGCCGAGGTGGCGCGTGCTGCCGCCTGCCGCGATGAAGACTGCATGGACGATGCGATGCTGCGCGCGCTGGACGAGCGGATCGCAGCGCTGGATGCGCAGCGGCGCAGCCGCGGCGTGGTGGTGGTGCTGCACGAGATGGGCAGCCACGGCCCGGCCTACAGCAAGCGCTCGGCGGCGGCGCACAAGGCCTTCCTGCCTGAATGCGGCACCACGCAGCTGCAGGACTGCGAGCGCCAGCATGTCGTCAACGCCTACGACAACAGCCTGCGCGAGACCGACCACTTTCTGGCCGAGGCGATCGGCTGGCTGCGCGCACGTGAGCGCAGCCACGCCACGGCGCTGCTGTACCTGTCTGACCACGGTGAATCGCTGGGCGAGAAGAACCTGTACCTGCACGGTTTGCCCTACGCAATGGCACCGATGGAGCAAAAGCATGTGCCGATGGTCGCGTGGCTGTCGCCGCAGATGGAGTCGGCCGCGCGCGTGTCCACCGAGTGCCTGCGCCGGGAGCGCGACCGCGCGCTCAGCCACGACCACCTGTTCCACAGCGTGCTGGGCCTGATGGATGTACGCACCCGCGTCTACCGGCCCGAGCTGGATTTCTGGGCGCCCTGTAAGGGGGCTGGCTGAGCGGTCGCAACGGGGTGAACAGTAAAATTGGGGGCGTTTCGCAACGCTCCCCCATCTCCACCTACCGGACCCGGCCATGCCCCTCGTCTCCATGCGCGAGCTGCTCGACCACGCAGCCGCGAACAACTACGGCATCCCTGCCTTCAACGTCAACAACCTCGAGCAGGTGCAGGCCGTGATGACGGCCGCCGACGAGGCGGGCGCCCCGGTGATCCTGCAGGCCAGCGCCGGTGCCCGCAAGTACGCCGGTGAACACTTCATCAAGTACCTGATCCAGGCGGCGGCCGAGGCCTGGCCGCATGTTCCGCTGGTGATGCACCAGGACCACGGCACCAGCCCCAAGGTGTGCCAGGGTGCGATCGACCTGGGCTTCGGCTCGGTGATGATGGACGGCTCGCTCAAGGAAGACGGCAAGACGCCGGCCGATTTTGGCTACAACGTGGACGTGACCCGCGCTGTCGTGGAGATGGCGCACCGGGTGGGCGTGACGGTGGAGGGTGAACTCGGCTGCCTGGGCAGCCTCGAGACCGGCGAAGCCGGCGAGGAAGACGGCATTGGCGCGGTGGGCAAGCTCGACCACAGCCAGATGCTCACCGACCCGGAAGAGGCAGCGCAGTTTGTCAAGGCCACGCAGCTCGATGCGCTGGCCATTGCGATCGGTACC
>JACCDP011088225.1_pt1 | contig 18301 bp, 36 predicted proteins | sample 7445841 | NCBI WGS metagenome assembly JACCDP01 (sample SAMN15323441, study PRJNA562643) | freshwater metagenome | isolation source: river surface water | place: USA:Blue River Watershed | collected 2017-08-17
CACCTTACCTTCTGCAGAGATGATGTATTCGTGTTGTGTCTCGCCGTCGTAAGCATAGATGTTGCCTGTTACGGAATCAACGCCGATAGCGTCTACCTTTGAAAGTATTTGATCCGCGATATCGTATTCCTCGTCTGTAGGTCTTCTTACTTTGAACTGTATTCCTTTTTTGCCTGCCCACTCTCTTGCGCCCTTAACTGCATTGTGAAATTTAGTGTACAAGTTATCTAATACACCTTCCTGCATTTTTTTACCTTCGCTAAATTCTCCGAAGTCCAATACGCTTGGATCGTTTGAGATCGTGTGCGAAAGCTGTTCGATCTCTTGCTTAGAGAAGCCTGCGTCCTGCAGGGCAGTGATCATCGCGGCCAACACGTCTTCCTCTGTTCCTGCTTGAGGCATATCAACGGGTTGAGCAACGTCGCCACCAAATTCTGGATGCCAAGTGTCTCCGAACCTTTCGTTCATTCCTCTATTCCTTGCACCCCACTCTTGGATTTTTTGTAACCAAAGTTTCTTAATGAGCAGTCTGATCTGCGCTGCTGTTTGCATCGGATTCCCAGGATTCAGCTGACTAACGTCCGCGTCGTTCGTTAGTTCTATTTGTATTGACTCTTCTACTCTATCGATCAATTCAATGATGTCCATTTCCATAGCTTGACCGCTGATATCAGTGTCATCGAGGTCTTCCCATTCGATTCTTGCGGGAGCCTCTGAAATGATGTCTGTTTGTTCGAAAGAGTCCTCGTCGCCGAGACCCGTTAGATTATCGTCGCTGCCTTGGTAAGGAACTTCAGCAACCTCCTCAGGAGTCACATCTTCCCGAACTTCGTCGTATTCGCCTCCGCCTCTAATATACTCATCTAAGAAATCATTTAATTCTGCAACGTCGTCTTTAGAAAGCTTGCCTGTATTGATGACGACATTTCTACCCTTTTTTTGAATATCATATTGTCCTTTTGCAGGTCCAAAGCTGCTATACATCCATTTTAAAATTCTTGTATAGACATCACCACGGTCAGTCACTGCGCCTGTATCTTTTACAGTTATCAATGCTTCTGCTATCTCTTCCTCTTTTATAGGTTTAAGGTCTACGTAGTTTCTCAGTATTCCGTAAGAACCGAGTTTGTTCTCCTTCAGGAATTTAGCGATGTTAAAGTCTTTGTTTTCCATTCGTGGTTAAATTATACCAATAAATATGTGACTCAGTACATCAACTGCCTCTGCTCTATGCCACCGAGAAAGGAATTGTCGTTAGCAAGACTGAAAGTGCTGGGGAATATCCACGTGTAAGGGATGTTTTTGGTAGGACGCTTCTCACCGTGGGAGATGGCGATGTGCTTCCAGAAGAAACAAGTCTTGTCCTCTACATTAAGGTACTTCTGCGATACCATTGGGTTCGAAGGGTGTTCTACGAGTATGCGCATCTGCCTCAACCACTCCTCCGCTTTCTTGTTCTCGGGTATGAATTGTCCCCATTCGTTGATACTGTACTTAACCTTTCCATTGAGATTGTCTCCATCGAAAATCTGGTGTAGACCATCGAAGTGGCCTGTGCCACCGAAGAGAATGGATTCGGGATCTACTAAGTGTGGATAAGACATCGCGATGTAGCGAGCAGTGTTCTTGCACGGATAGAGTGGAGATCTAAAGTTTTGGTGTTCCTTGAAGTAAGCCTCAAGTTTCTTAGCGAACTCCATCATGGTGTATGGTCTACGCTTATCACGAAAATCGGATTGACTGCGCTCGATGTCGTCGAACAGGTACTTAAGATCTTTAGCTGCTCTTCTCGGTCCGTCAAGCACCCACTCTTTTACGTTTGTGCCTTTGGGATAATAGATCTGGAAAAGATCGTTGCGAGCATGGCGGTTGTCAACGAAGTGTTCGCGAGTGGCATCTACGCCCTCGTTGTAAAGCTTCATGAAAGTTCCCCAGTGTTCGTTAGTGAAGGAGAACACAAGAGTTAAGAACATTCGCTGTTCGTTGTCCGTAACGTTTTGCATATACTGACAGAAGGGATGCTCGTGCCAGTGAAGGCGGTGAGAGAAGATCTGGTACTCGTCTTTGAGCAAAGCATCATCTCGAGTGTCGAAAACTTTACAGAACTCGAAAAACTTCTCGATCCTGTCCTCTTCCGACCAATCTTTCATCCAAGACCTTTTAGGTTTCTTGCCTTTGAATTCTACTTCGCAGGTGTTAGGGTAAATTATGTTCATCTGTTAAAACTGTTTACGTGCGGTGAGTTTATCATCTTTATAATCTCGTTCTTTCTCTTTCGGTATTCCTCCTCGTCTGTGAATATGGGTGTCTCTTCGTTTACCCAATCTACTGGGCCTGTGGCGATTCCCATCACTTTTATTTGAGTGTCGCCCTTTTCCACCATGTTCTTTACTTTCTCTATGGCTTCGTTTGCAGTCCTAGCCATGACGCAAGCTGCGTAGTCACCGTGACTCATCCAAGCTGGATCCATGTGGCGATCGTCGTAATAGTGAATGTAGTACACAACGTGAGGAGCGTATTCCTTGCCCTCGCGCTTTACACGCTCAACTTCTTCTCTGGCCCAATCCACGTACCAGTTGAGGACATGATCCTCCACTTTCGTATCGTACTCGTAGAGCTGGAATACCTTCCAAGAGTCCAACGCGTATTTGCCTATGCCCTTCATTTCGATGAGCTGGGCGAGCGATGGTGTGTCCGTACCGGCAGCGATCCATTGCTTACAGAATTCCTTCCACGCCTTGACGCGTCGGTTGTAGAATCCCAGTGGTTTGATCAGCTCGATCACTTCGGAATCCACAGAGTCTAAAAAAGCCTGCGCGTTGGGATACCTACTAAAGAATTCGTGCCGAACCTTGTCGACCTGCTTGTGAGAAGTTTGATTCAACATGAAGCACACCATGAGCATCTTCCATGGATCCTCACGGTACTCTTCTTGCCTAGTGTTGTAGGGCGAAATACCCAGTTTCATAACCTTTTAGATTGGTGTTACTTTATGTTATCTTTTGGAAGTTCTCCAAATTCTCCACCGCTAGTGTAGCCACCACCGGTAGAAGTAGGTTTTGTGCCAGCGCTCTTGCTCTCTTTGTTCATTTGGTACGCCTTGTAAGCGATGAAAGATAGAACGATGCCAGTGACGATTCCGAATAAAAGATCCATAGTTGTTTGGTTTACAATAAATATGCGGAGAGATCCCACGAGGGGCCCCTCTCCTTGTATTTATAAATATAATCGAATTCCTACTTCAAAGGACTAGTCAAGTCCGCAGTGTCCGCTTGGGGCTCGGCGCCACCGAATTCCTTGGGAACCACCGTCAGCTTCTTACCTATAGCTTCTATGACCTCGATGGCCACGTCGCTAGGCAGTTCGAACCCCTCTCGGTTGGGGTTCACACGGTAACCCAAGTCCTCGAGGTAGCCGTGAACCGCCTGTTCCAAAGCGTAGGAGTTTATGCACTTGTATTGGTAGACGGCGAACCAAGGGGTTATCACACCGGTGGCCGAATTGATCTCTCGCACGCGTTGCGGGACAGAAGTCGTGGTCATACCGATCTTGCAAACTCCGGGTACCCCTTTGTTCACCAACACGTACACCCACTCGGGAGGTCGGGAAGAGTGGCTAGGGTCGAGTATCCCCTCCATGTAGTACTCGAAGTCCTCCCATCCCCCCTCGGCGGCGAGCTTGGGATCCTTCGTCGGCAGCAGCGTGTAGGCCACCGCCTTCGAGTGCCAGTTGTGCTCGGCACGGGTGAGCTTGACGTAGTACTTCGCCTCCTCGGGCGATATGCGCTTCATCTGCTTCATTCGCCTTCCGGTTTATCGTACCAACCGAAGAACTCTGCGATCACAGCAAAGACGAGGGCACCTACGCAGAACATGATTATTCCACCGAAAGCGTATCCCAAAAAAATCTCTAGGTATTTCATAGTTTACAGTAGGTTCTGTCGTAGTACTGCGCGCCCGATTGGTTCACGACGCCAGATTGACCATCGCGCCAAGCGCCCTCGATGTGTTCGCGCTCGGTGTCCATCAGTTTCCTGCACTCTTCGGCCACGAGACCGAGTATCTTCCTGTCGTCTTCATTGCGGGCCCATTTCGCTGCCGCCTCTACCCTGTCCATCAACTGCCTGATAGGGGTATCCAATTTCATATTCCCTGGATTCATGGCTCAGCTCCGGTCAGATTTAGGTCGATTGAACACAGTTACCAATAGGATGGTCGGCAACAACACGACCCAGATGCCGGGGTCAGTTAGGCGTGGGTGGTACACAGCGGCCAAAGAGCCACCGAGCCACACAGCGTAGAGGTTTGAGGTCCAACTGGATTTTAGGTAGTCTAAAAGAGGTTTCATATTTTTGTATTTACTTTTTTGCTAGCGCTAGGTTTTTCAGCCCCGTCCCCGTGCGCTTCTCCGGTTTCGGTGGATTTTTTTGCCCTTGGAATCTCATCGAACAGATCTTCACCGCGGTAATCGGGCCAATCACGCATTGCTCTGTCTATGCCACGTACCCAAGCCCACGCGACTACGCCTAGCGCAGTTGCGAACAGGCCGAAAAAGAAGGCCTTGTCCATCACTTGGCCTTTGCTTTAACGTACCGCACTTCGAAGCCTGCGCTCTCGAAAGTGCTCTGCCAAAAGCGCTTGTCCTTTTTCGCCACAAAATGCCCCTGTCCGAACTCTTTGTCACCTATGATAACTCTGTAGTGGTCGATGTCGTACACCACCTCGGGCACGAACTGCACGAAGCCCTTCTTCCACTCGCCTGTGTGGCAATTGAACCAACTAGGGCCGCTGCCCTCTTTGAGTATGGTGAGCTGCTCGTACTTGTCACCAAACACATTCATTTTTGCTACTTTGAAATTTTTACTTTTCATGCTTTTTATTGGGTTAAACAGGGCAAATATACTAAATTCTCGGGCTAAAGTACATAGGGGCCCCTAAAAATAGTTCGCAACCGATTGGTTACCAACTGGAAAGATTTACTTCTTCGCCTTTTTCCACTCGGAATGAAACGCCTTGACCTGCAGCCTCTGTCCACGGCTTTCCAAGGCGGCGTCCAACTTTGCGACGACCTCCCTAAGAAGCTCTGACCTTGTGGGCACGTACTGCTCTATCACCCATCTCAATTCCATCAATTCGTTCGTGGTTAAATCGTTCATTTGGTTTGGTATACGTATTTACTTTTTTGGTAGGTTTCAAAATTTCCCGGGGTTGGCGACGGACTTAGGCGCACGGGCCCCCCTAGCGCTTTGCTAGCACCGATAAGTACGACATTGGTGGGGCGCTAGCACTGCTTAGCAACTTACTAGTAGGGTACTAGTGACCCGCTAGCGCTTAGCTTTCGAGAGTCGAGAGCGGTACCGACAACACGGCCTTCCCGCTCTCTCCACTCTAGCTGGTTTACCCAGCGTAAGCCTCAGCCAGCGTCCACAGGTCCTGGTTGATCTTGATGTCCTGTATCGGGTTGGTTATCGCGCGTGCTTGGCGCTCGTTCATCTGGTACCCTCCCTTGATCAGGTTCTCCTGCAGGATGTTGAAGGTGTTCCACAGGGACTTGCCTTTGTCTGCATCCCTCTTAGGCGTGAGGATCTCGTGCAGCTCGTAGTTCTCCGGCTTACGGTCTCCCGACAGGCGAAGGGCTACGGCTTCAGCTGCGAAGGCGAAACGCTCTGCGTCAGTCATCAGCTTGGAATTCCAGCTGCTGATCTTCTGCACGATCTCCTTCATGCCTCCTACTTTCTCCCCGATCAGGCGCTTAAGCCCTTCGAAGTCGAAGCGAGTGTGCCGCTCACGGAAGCCGCCGAAGTCCTGGCTCTTGATGACCAGACCGTTCTCGCAGACGAGGCGGAAGAGACCTGCCTCGAACTGCACGGGACGGTTGCCCATGTGGTCGTTAATCAGCACGATCTCCGGACGGGCCTCGATGCCGCCGTCTGAGTTCTTGATGTAGAGCTCAGGGTTACCGAAGCGCAGGATGTGGGTACCGTACGTACGCTGGTCGGGGTTGCTTGTGCGGCTCTGCTTGGCAGAGGTCAGCTGGAAACCCAGACGGTCGAGGTTCTCCACCAGCTCCACAGAATTGGAGAAGGTGTACTTGGGACTCTTGATCCGGGGGTGGGGGTTACGGGCTAGGATAGCCGGTGCCTTCTCTGCTGCCTGGTCAAGGGTGATTGGGGTGAATTCTAACTTTTGCATAACTCTTATTTTGGTTTGATTACTTGGTTAATATACTGCTTTGCGGTCTCCCGCCTACTGTCTAAATTCTGGGTGGGATCAGACGGCCTCCATGTTTTCGGCCAGCATGGGATACCACTTTTCGATGTACCCCTGCCAGGACATGGTGCCTTTCTCCAGTCGACGCTCGTCGGCCGCCATGTTGTGGGGTTGGCCGGCGATGAAGCCACGCTCGCCCATGTTGAAGTTAACGAACGAGTCCGGGTAGGCCTCAGAGTACCCCTTGTGCATGTAGTCCAGGTCCGCCCCGTCCACCACTGTGGCCGTGAAGTCCTTCTCTACTGTGCCCGTCAGGGCGTTGGTGATGGTGATACGTATATCCTGCATAACTTATTGGTTACTAAAATTTTGCGAACTCTCCACCCCCGTTTGGGGTGGCTGGTCACTATTTGTCGCCCGTAGTGGGTGGCCTACCACCATGTTATTGTTATACAGTAAATATACACGATCCCCCAGCGAAAGTACATAGGCCCCCCGAAATTATTCCTATTGGATACCAAGCCGTTGCGTTGCTCCCCGTCGTGGCCGTCCGCTCGCTCTCCCACATTTTCTCCGTGGGTTGCGCCCAAACAGCTGTTCGGATTTACTGCCACCCATGGAATAAATTTTTTTTATTCGTATATTCCCCCCTTAGGTAAGGCATGCCAGCGGTATTTTGGGCTTTGGCAGGCGGGGTCAGGCCTAGTTGCATACAATTGTTCGTTACTTGTTCGTAACTATTTTGGTACCCGTTCCCTTCTCTCCAGTGGGATCTCTCTATTCTATCTCCTCTATGAAGTACTGCAGCATGTAGTCGTTATAGATCAGGACCATTGACCATCTGCCGGTGTTCCTGTGTTCTATTATGGATAGGTATAGGTCTCTGCCCTTCTCGTCTATGGCTTCCCACCTTACTGCTCTCATCTCTGTATTGTCCCTGTCTAGTGTCGGGTTCCTGGTTATGTATACTGAATGGGCGTTGTCTCTGACCTTTACCACTGAGTTCTCCATGGTTATCAGGATGTTTGACTCGATCTCCTCTGTGTCGAACTCTTTGGTGTACGGGTTGTAGGGACCTGACCTTACGAGGTATGCTCTGAATTGGGTCTGGGCTAGGGTTGGCAGTGCTAGCAGCAGTAGCAGTACTAGGGTTAGGGTTATCTTTTTCATTGGCAGTCTCCTCTCTTACGGTTTACCATGCCATCAAGGCGTACGGGTTGTTTCCCTCTCTCTTTACTGTTTCGTACAGTTCCCTGAACTTGGCTTCTGGGTACTGGAAGGTCACTGTGTTCTTGGTGGATTCTTTGAACCCCTCCTTCGGTATCCCTGTCAACTTGGACAGGTAGGGTACGTTCGGCTTGGCGATTAAGATTGTCATATGGGCTAATGTAACTGTTTTCTTCCCGTTTCTATCTGTGTATTTATTCGGTGGTTGGGGCCCGTCGAATCGTCACACCGCGCGCGCTAGTCCCAATAGCCGTGGCTCCTCTTGAAGAACTCTGGATCCCTTCTGTTTATGTAGGACTTTATCATAACGGTAATCATCCACATCACTCCCTTCTTCTTGAACCTTCTGGCCGAGGTGTACACTCCGCCTACCCTTATTACCCTAAATCTTTCCGGTGGTACCCTCCTGCTTATGCTGTAGTCCTCTGCGAATAGCTCCTCTGCTTTGTAACCTCCCACCTTCCAATACGCCTCCGTCCTCCAGAGCTGGAACCCACCTAGTGCGAACGGGCTTCTCAACACCCACTGGGAAAAGAGCTGGCTCAGGTAGAAAAGCCGGTACACCCAATTGTAGGGCGTGTCCGTCTCTACCGTGGTGGTCACTAGGTCCGTACCGGCTTTGCTTATCTCCCTTATGGTCTTCTCTATTACTCCGTCCTCCCACAGCCACATGTCCGCGTCTAGGAACAGGACGAAATCTGTGGTGACCCTCTTGCTGCCCTCCAACCTAGCCTTCGCTGGGTACCCTCCCTCTGTCCTCTCTATCCGAAGGTTCTTCAACTTGGTCTGGGCGTGGAGCAGCCAGTGCTTGGAGCTGGTCTCTGTCGAGGAGTCTGCTACTACGACCCTTGTGCCTCGTATGCCGTGTTGGTTGTTGAGGTGCATCAGCGTGAAGTAGAGGTTGATGCCCTCGTTCTTGGAGGGTATCACTACGGTCAACCTATCACCTGTGCAGTTTGTATTTTCCCTTGTCATATGTGATGTAGGAGTGGTTCTCTATCCAATCCCCTGTGTTCATGTACCTTATCGAGTCTATCTCCCTGTCCTCGGGCTGGTGTATGTGCCCGCATATCACCGTGTGGCAGTCACGCTTCTTCGCCTGTCTCGCCAACTCCCTCTCGAAGTCCGTAACGAACTTTACCGCCTCCTTCACCGAGGTCTTTAGAAACTTGGATGCCTTCGTCCCGAACAGGTTATCGAACGCTATCGCTGCGTCGTAGCCCAAACTTCCGAGTACCCCTATCCACTTCATCCCGACCACGCCGTCGTAGAGGTCGCCGTGCGTTATGAGCGCACCGTTCCACACGTACTCCCTGTGGATCTCTATGTTGCCGAAGTTTAGGTCGTCGTAGTCCCTTAGGAACTCGTCGTGGTTGCCTGGGATGTATATCACCTTGGTCCCGTGCTTCGAGTAGGAGAGTATCTTCCTCAACACGTTGGTGTGGGGCTGCGGCCAATAGAACCGCTTCTTGAGTAACCATCCGTCTACGATGTCCCCTACTAGGAAGAGGTACTCGGGGTCGTACTTCTTGAGGGTGGCTAGTACGGCATCGGCCTTGCAACCCTTGGATCCCAAGTGGACGTCGGATATGAATAGGGCTTCTACTTTCATTCCTCTATAAATATGTCCCGGGTTTTCTATCTGTGTATTTATAGGGTGCTTGGGGCCCGTCGATCGTGCGCGCGTAAAAAAAGGGACCTTTGTGGGATCCCTCTTTTACTTATCTATCTTTTAGTATTATCCTATTCTGTTGAACTTACCGTCGATGTAGCTGATCGCTGCGCCTTTATCGGTATACTTCTGATCCATCACCTCGTAGTCTGCGTTGCCGTCGCTGTCTGACTGCAGGATATCGTAAACGAAACCAGCTTGGTCTGCAGCTGCTTCGAAGAATTTAGGTGATGTTCCCTTAAGGATCCTTGTTAGTTGGTTTGCTGTGAAAGGACGGGATTTCAGTTTTGCGAGTGCTTGAGCAAGGCCTTTAACCATCGGATTTCTTGCCATTGCGTTTCTCTCTCTGTCCAGTTTTTTATCTACGCTGTCAGGCGCTTTTACGCCCTGTGGTTGAGTATCGTATCCAAAAAATAATCCGTGCTTTTCTTCCCAACGGCTCTCTTTCAGAAGTGGATTGTTCTTTAAGTACTTGTTGAAATCGAAGTTGTTTTTCATCTCTCTAAATGTTTATGTTAATAAATATCTATTCAGTTGGTAGATCACACTTTTTCATGAACTCATTCTCATCGTACTTCACTCCCTCCCTATCGAACTTGTTCATCATTCTCTTGGCGATCTGAGTCCTATTGGACATGTCCTTTACGTCCCTCAGTATGTCGGCAATGCCGTTGACCATGTCCTTGCTCTGTTGATCGGACACTTCTTTCAGCATGGTTGTAAGCTTAATCATGTCAATAAGTAAATTTCTTGTATATCGTATATGGTTTGTTCAGTGCCATCAACGCAAGTTCCACCTCTTTGAGGCACTCGTTTATGCCTCCGCCCATGAGTAGAGGGTTTGAGTAACGCTTCAGTTCCTCCATCAGATCGGGTACATTGATCATGTCGTCAGCTGTCTCTAAAAGATCCCTTATGTCCTGTGCGTTTGCGCCTGTCTCCTTCACAAACCTGTTCCATGCCTCTTTGTCCAAATCCCTGGAATCGTTGATGCCGTTGGCCATCATGAACCTCACGAACTTTACCGTCAACTCGTCGTCTATGCCCTCGTCCATGCAGAACCTGAAGTACGCGTAACCCTTGTCGTAGTAGGTTGCAGAGTCTAATAGTTCGTAATCTATGTAGTTGAGTAACCAGTCTTTGTATGCTCCCTCGTTCGTCATGCCCATCGATTCCCCGTTGTAGAGGAACACTATGTTGTTGCCCTCCCAGTTTTTGGTGAGGAATCTGCCCCAATCCCCAGTCTTGAAAGTGAAGTAGCTTTGGTACTCCTGCTGTATGTCCACGCTGATGATGTCTTTGCCTTTGAAAGAGTCGGCTTCTACGATGCGGCTCTCCTTCATTAGCCTTCTCTTCAGTATGTTCTGTAGTTTTATCACAGTTCTCTATGTTTATAATTTCTATTGAGCATGCTCATCCAGTTTCCCACCCTTTTGACCACAAAGTCTGGGAACAGGGTCTGCGCGTAGTGCATGTAGATGTTGAACCTTCTCTCGTCAGCAGGTTCTATGTGGATCTTGCGTACTTTATTCATGCCTCCCAATTTTTTTACAGTTTTATTCACAGCTTCCACCACCGTAGCCAATACTTTCAACATGTCCCCCGATCCTGTCTCGCCACCATATTTTTGTTCATCATCGTCTGTGTCTTCCTCGCTTGTCTTATAGAACACCACGTATAGCTCTTCTTCTCTTGTGTCGAAGTTGGCTGCAACTGTCATGTCGTCGCCTTTCCTGTTCTTGAACCTGTACTTGTTTATCTGCAGTGTTCCGTGTGTTTCTGTGAAAGGACCGATCAACGGATACGCATCCTTGGATTTGGGAACGTTGAGTTCGTTTAGTATGTCTTTAAGATTTATCACTGAGGTGCAGTTTCTGGTGCTGAGGGATCGTAGTTCGGATTGTCTCTTTTCATCATTTTTTCTCTATCAGATGCTCTCAGTTGACCTTTTATGGAGGCTATTGTTCTTCTTGTTGCTAACATTTTAAATTCTCCCTCTTTGCCTATTCTTATCGCCTCTTTTTCTTTAAGAATTTCTGTTAATTCTTCGTATGAAAGCCACTCCGTGAAAGCATTTGAGAAGTAAAACTCTTCGTCGAGCGGTTTTGCTATGATCACACTATCCTCTGAATCGTAGAATTCTCCGCTGAATATGACCTTGGGATCGTAAGTGAAACTTTGCGCAGGCATGTGAGGAGAATAATCGAATCCTTCATGGGAATACCAGTAATCCTGCTCTCTAGCGCCTGCTTTGAACTCCGTTCTTTTCCAATCCTCCCAATTGCTTTCTCTGATAAATTCTCGTGTTCTAGGCGAAATAGATTTTAAACCTCTGTACATCATGGTACCGGGTTTTACGTTAGGCAAAAAAACTTCAGGATTGGTACTCTTTCCCTTTTTGAAAGTATTCACATTCTTATAAAGAAAATTGGCCATGGCAATATCTGATTCTTGTTTCCAAGAGATCATATTGTAATAGAAAAGCTCCATCGTTTTAGGATCACTTATTGTGTTACTGACCCAAAACTTTTTAGGGATTACTCGTGCGCCTGCAATCTCTTGTTCTATGTATTTTTTGAGCGGTACAAGTATTTGACTAACTTGAGACTTTGCTTCTCTGGGTGTAAGATCGTTTGCGCGTGCAAGTTTCTGTATGAATTTTTCTTTATACACTTCATACTCTGCAATAGAGTTGAATGTCTGCATCTTATCGTTCTTCTCGACATTGACATAAGTCAAATCCGTTGGAAATATCTCTGGCGCCTCATGCAGGCTCGACAGTATTTCTAATAGCTTGATCATGCTTTGTAGTTCTGGTTTACGTACCAGTTGAAGTGAGGGTTCAATCCCATACCTCTTAGTGTCTGCTTCGATGGTTCTGGTTTGAACTGAGAGAAGTTGTTGCTTATGAAGTAGTCGTATATCCTCTCACGCCTTTCGTCGGCCGGTTCGAATCCAACTGCCATGACACCATCTTTGCCCTCTGCGGGTAATTCGTTATCTATCACTTGTTGAGCTGCTCCTATTATCGTCTTCAGTATGACCTTAAGGTCTCCTGCGCCTGTCATGGCACCGTACTTGCTCAGCGTATTTTTATTGGCCACACCGAAGGCAATGATCATCTTCGGATTCTTTCCTCCGTATTCAGTTTCGAATGTGATGGTCATGTCCATCTTGTTGCCCTTACGGTTCTTGTAGGTCCATACGTAGGCATGCTCTGTGCTGCCGTCGTTGAACGTGAATGAGGATGTCTTCGGTCCCTGCAGATCGTATTGGTCTCCCGTGGTGGGATCCAATAATTCATTGAGTATGTTTTTGAGTATGATCACGTATGAAGGTATACTTTTAGTTTTTATTTTTGTACATCATCCAAAGGTCCTTCAGCGTTTGATTGGCTTCGTCGTCTTTGGGATAGTCTCTAAACTTTGCTCTGAACTCTCGTTCGAACTTTTCCCAATTGTCATATCTTCGATACATGTTATCGATATCTTTGGTTAGGCTCTGGAAATTGGGAGTTACTACTTGTCCTCTTTTGTAAGGATAAACTTCTTTGAGAATACTGATGAGCTTTATCATTTGAGAAATAGATGTTGGTGTTATTTGGGTATACCGTACAACCTCTTTGTTATGAATTTACCTGGTACTGCGCCTAATTCTCTGTCGTAATATCCGTCTCCTTTGAACCTGACAGTGGTGGCTTTTTTAGGTCCGATGATTCCTTTTATGGTGTCTTCGTCCTCTATCACAGGCGCACCTGCTTTGGACAAAATCTCTTCTGTCTTTTTAGATGCCTCTAAGAACCAACCCGAAGTATTTACGAGATCAATCATCTTAAGTATAACTGCCTTTGCTGCACCTGGCGCCCTATTAGTAAAGAGTAGGGATATCTTATTTCCGTACGGAGTTGGCTTGTACACGATGAAAGAATCTGGGTCCTTGTCTTTATCTACGTCTATCATGGCCACAGCCTTATAGTCAGCTTGTAATTCTTGGGGAGAATTGACTGAGAGATCCAAACCTTCTGATTCATACGAAGATTTGTAGTAAGTAAACATATCCTCAAGCGTAGATGGATCTAAAGATCTCAGATCGTAATCCTCCCAAGTGTTGGAAGACTTTAATTCGATCTCTTTGAGTATGTCGAGGAGCTTTATCATCTCCTATAAATATACTCTACGTATCAATTGAGTACTCTTTGAACCTCTGGTTTGTAGTTTATGGACTCGTCTATGCTCGCGCCCGAAAGTATTTCCCACCAGGTTCTACAGTCAATTTGTATACCCACATTTTCCATTATCGCGTCGGCTCTTTTTTTGGCCTCTGGATCTGTGAGATATACAAGTTGACTTGTTTTAAGGCGCTTCATCCACTCTTCAAATTCAGGTCTTTCTGAGGGATATACGCTATTGAGGATTTTAATTTTACCACCCCGAGTGTAGTCAGGATTGGATTTCTTTTTTGTGGTCTTATCTCCTGCTGTTCTCATGCAGTAAATATACTGAACGAGCTTACGATTATTGATGTTATTGTTTTTAGTAGAGCATTAATTTGCCCTTGTTCCTCTCCTCAATTGAGGTTGCTGAACACCACTGCGTCCTCCGCTTACACCAGGTCTGCTGGGTTCACGATGGATTGGTGCTTGATTTGGCTTAACGATTATGTTTGGAACCTGATAATGATATAATGGGGAATAGATGTAAGGATTCCAATACGGTCTGTAGTAATTCCACGTTGGAGCGACGTATCTCTGTCTCTCCATGAAATATAAATCGTCGTAGTCTACAGTTGATAAGGTAACTGAACAAGAGGACGCTAATATCAAAACAAGTGAAAGTACTGTTGGTAGTTTCATTATCTGTCCTGTCCTGCTAATTTGGTTTTCTTCTTTAACTTGTCTAATAGAGCTGCAGAGGCCTCATCGTTAGGTACGACTTCGTCTCCTTTTGAAGTGTAGAATTTATCTAAAGGAGCTTTCCACTTGATGTATAGAGGATACGTCGAAGAATACTTATCGTTCTCAAGTATTGCCACCACTGCGTTTGTGCCTGGAAAAGTGCCTATCCTTGCCACACCTACCTCGTTCTCCGGGCCTTCATCTTTATTAACGGCGATGTCAATTTGTTCTTCCTTGTAAGGAATTTCTTCAGCTCCGTAAACTGTGCCCATTCCGCCTCCAAAATCTTGGAATTCCTTTAGTAGATCTTTAAGCTTTATCATGATTATAAATATGTGCCTAAAAAAGAAAGGGGAGCAAAGCTCCCCAATTTCAAATTCCTTAACTTTCGAAGTTACTCTTATAGTACTCCTCGAATTTTTGATCGAAGTCCATAGCGTTATCTGTTGAATTCATTCGCTGCATCGTAGAGTACACAGCGCCTCGAATAAATGCCTCTCTGAGTTGTTGCTTTTCGTTGGGCAATCCCTCCTTTTCTATTTCGTAGACAAGAGTAGAATACGCTCTTTGTAGAGTCAATTTTTCGTGATCTATACCTGCAGGAGGGATCATGTCCTTAATCCTTTTCTGTATTGCCCTCATTGCCGTTTTCTTCGACATGTCAAAATTCGATTGTTCGTTGACCTGAATTCTGTTGTCTCTCGTAGAGAGTTACCCCTCGAGTGGTATCGATAGCCTTGAGTAGATTCAAGCCCTCTTCAGATAAAACCTTTTCCACATATTTCATAGGATGTTTGATCCTTTCTTGCTTAGAAGTCTTACCGTTAATGTACGTCAATTCTACTGTTACGCCGCCTGGTACTAGGCTAAGGGGATTTGGTGTGTAGTCTTTCATGATTAGTATTTTTTGTCTGCCATTATTTTCATTACTCCGGAAGATGAACGCTGAGCGTATCTGTTGGCTCTCTCTGCCACTTCTCCTGGAAGGATCTGGATTGTGTCAGCTGTTTTACCTTCTACTATGTGTACGTGTCCATAAGGTGCCACTGTAGAGCACTTAACACACACCTTATAACCGAGGTCCATCCTCGCTTTTGGCATGCCATTGTTACACGTATTGCACTTGACCTTTATCAACATATCAGTATTTGTCAATTGCCCTTTTTGCTTCTTTGTATTGCGCAAGGATTTTTTCATAATCTATTTCAATGTTATAAGTTTCTTTAATAAATTTCACCCATTCGAGATCTCTTTCTGCTAATGCGTTTAATCCTTGGATTGCGCATTGTTTTGCGGTGTCCTTATTGGCTACCTTGGCTAGCATGCTGAGTGTCAGTCCTGCTACGTACCTTTCTGTAAGATTCATGTTTTTTTGGTTTTATGCATTTAAATATAATTGTTTTCCTAGCTATTTAGAAGTATTACTTTTTAGTGGAGAGCTTTGACCAAAATGTTTTTTGGTTGATGGATGAAGCCTTACGATAGGCAACTCTACGAAACCTGAACGTACACGTCGATGAGGAGGTTCAACTATGTGAGCCTCTACGAGGCGATCAAGCATACCCTCGTTCTCGCTGTAGTTCTTGATGGCGAATTCTCCGCGTTCCAATCCATTGGTCCAAGTGGAAGCTGTGGCGACAGGCATGCCATCCTCAGCAGACTCCAACGTTATGCGGAAGTTATCATCGAATCCCGCAGAACCTCTATAGATGTAGACGTTGCACTTCTCGTTACAAAATTCTACGTTGCCTAATAACCTTTTCATATGTTCTTTACTTGTTTGATGTGTTTACATTCGCTGTGTCTGTGGAACTCAGAGGCTGGGCAATTACAGCTCCACTTTCCTTCTTTGAGTTTAACGGTGTATACTTTGCCCGTGCTACCTAAGACTTTGTGGATTTTCTCCTCTTCTGTCTTTTGCTTCTTAATCGGTTGAGCATACACTTGTGGCTTATACTTCCACGCCATCTTCAATTCCTCTTGCGTGTACACGTGATCCACTTCGATCCAGTTTGCTCCGCATACCAGCCAACATTTGCCTTCTAATTCAAAACTCGCTGCTGGTAGGTGTGATTCTATTGTGACTATCGTATTCATAAATTAGAATGAGAGTTCTTCGTTAGCTTCAAGAGAGAAAGTTCCACGCTCAGCACCTTCAGCTGCTTCCGTAGGCAGATCATAAGTGATAGTGCTTGCACCGAGTCGATAGTTGTAGCGAATACCTGCTGCACCGTTACGATTCTTAGAGAACATGATGTAAGTGCCACCACCATCGCGATCGCTGTCGCGCTTCATCTCCATGTGTGCATCGGTGATGTGCTTGAGTTTGTTGCTACCAACGAACACGCCATTTTTAGTGACCTGTTGAATGAGCAAGAACGTTGTGAAGCGTTTAGCATCGTTGTTTGATTCGTTGTGACGAACACACAGATCGATCAACCACTTCTCTGCTTGGCCTTGAGAAAATCCGCAATCTTCTTTGACTGCGTCAAGCACTTCTACGATAGAGTCGATAAGAACATAGTCGTAACCTTTCTTGAGAAGCTTCTCGATGACAGTCTGCATATTGTGACCGAAGTAATCGCTCGTGAACATCGTCTCGAGATTGGCAAATTCCGGAAAGCGCTTCATGTACTTGAACACTTGCAGCTTAGACATTTCGGCAGAGATGAACAAACACTTTGCGTTTGGATTGACTGTTTGCAAGTTCGAAAGTGTGTGCATGAGCAGCGTAGTTTTACCAACGCCAGGGTCCCCTGTACACATTACGTTTGTGCCTACAGGTATACCACCTTCGTGTGAGAACATGCGATCGACTGTAGTATTGGTGCGATGCACCTTAAGAAGATCCTCGTTGACAAACAGCTCAGACAGCGCACGAACACGATTCAAATCGATGGGCGTAGAATTCTGCGTAGCAGCTTTTTCCGCTGCACGACGAGCTTTGACTTTCTGATAGTACTGTTGAGCGTAAGTGAGTTTCTTAGACATGCTTTATTTTATTGGTTACAGGGTAAAATTACACGATGGGAGGACTAAAGTACATAGGCCCCCTCAAATCTTTCCTATTGGTAACCAACGAGTTGTGTAACTGCTTGGTTGTCAAGCAGATTGTTTTTTATTCTTCTGTGCTATCCTGATCTCTATTAAACCCTACACTGGCTAATGAGAATATGACTAAAAGAAGGAAACTGATCAACGACACGATGTTCGCCAACCAACTGTTGCTTTCTAATCCTGGAAATATGATATAGTGAAGGGACGCGAATATGAATACCGCGATCAGTATGTTTTCTAACAATCTATTTTTCATATCCACCAACGTTCTATTTTTTCGTGCAATATCTTATAAAGCAAGCTCTTCGCTTTCTCGTGTTTTTTGTGCCAAAAGGCATAAGTCTTTTTGAAATCCTCTGTGTATCGTTTTGAGTCCTCTTCTGTCTTTTCCAATTCTCTACTTATTTTCCATTGAAATATGTGCTCTTCATCAGTCGGCCACACTTTTCCATGTACGTACTTTCCCCATCTTTTTTCTAATTCGTCTTGCGCTCTCTCTTCGTAGTAATCAAACTGGATTCTATCTATGAGTTTTATGCAAAGTCTCATGTAATATAGATCTCTTTCAATTCCTACGTGTTGAACTTTAGAGTTTTCGAAATAATTAATAGTCTTTTGTATAGAGAATTTTAGGATCTCGTATATCTGATTGTATTCATACCACTTGATGTTCCAAGCAAGCTTAGTCCACGACCAAGTGTTCTTGATCCGCCAAAAAAACTTCCTTATTTTCCAGAGAATTCTTTCCATGTTGGAATATAATAAACACCGCCGCTCTTCAGACTTTTTTACTTTTTAGTTGATAATTTATTTTCTAACTTGTCCAATCTGGAATCTAGCGTTCTATAGAGTGATTGTGACTCTTGGTCAATTCTCCTATCCAGTTCTCTGCACAGATTCTCTGATCCTCTAATACTGTCGTAAATGTTACGCTCTGTGAGTTCCATTTGCTTCTGCAAAAATTCTAAACTATGTCGTAGATTCACGACCTGTCTTTGTAGCATAACTGTGCCCACAATCAAGCCCATTGCCATGACCGTGACCACACCTAAACCGAAAAATACTATTGGTTCCATAATTTGATTCTCCTATATGTCAAAGAACGGCGATGTTGTAGTCGATAGGGGAATCGAACCCCTATTATCAGAATGAAAATCTGACGTCCTAACCGTTAGACGAATCGACCTTGGAGAGCCTCCTGTAGGAATCGAACCCACAACCCTTTGAGTACAAATCAAATGC
>JACCDP010486626.1_pt1 | contig 18293 bp, 10 predicted proteins | sample 7445841 | NCBI WGS metagenome assembly JACCDP01 (sample SAMN15323441, study PRJNA562643) | freshwater metagenome | isolation source: river surface water | place: USA:Blue River Watershed | collected 2017-08-17
CCTGTAGAAAATACATTGCCGGTGAAATAGGCTTGGGCGGCATTGACATTTGCCTGTGCGATGATGTTCCCTGTAGAAAATACATTGCCGGTGAAATATGCCCTTGACGCATTAACGTTCGCTTGTGATATGAGGTTCCCTGTAGAAAATACATTGCCGGTGAAATAGGCTTGGGCGGCATTGACATTTGCCTGCGCGATGATGTTTCCCGATACATTCACGTTATTTGTATTAATATATATGGTTTCTGACGAATAACTGGCAAGAGTATTTGCGTATAACTCGCCGTTTATAATTGTTCTACTGGATGCTAATGGGCGACCTATACGAACAATGGTAGAATTATTCATAGGATGAATCACGCCGCTCAAATCCTGGTATGTCTTACTTGTAAAAAAATCGATATTATCGCAATTTCCGGAAAAACTGGCGGTCTCCGTATTATTTGTACAATTCATACGATACTCATTTCCGCCTATATTCATATCCCCGTAAAACACTTGATCGATTACTTCTGTTCCGTAAATTTTAGAAGCATATAAACTTCCACTTACATACAGATCTCCCGAAAATGTCGACTGGACCGACCCGCCAATATTCAAATAATCCGCCGAATTGTATAAGTCCACGTGAGATTCAGTTGTGTCGATATTTTTCATCATCGCCGTTCCTAATACTTCGACCGTCGTCTGGTCAAACACATTCGCACATTCTACGTTGTATATTTTGGTGGTCGTCATAAAAATAAATCTGGACAGCGACACCATCACGCATTTTTTCAAGTTCGTCCCCGTTCTCAATTCGGTCATTGCTGGAGTCGTATCCGTAGAAATCCTGGTCCAGAAATCGTTCCAGGTTTTTCCGCCATCTTCCGTATATTGAATCACATTGCGATTACTGTCCGCTGTATCTATTCCCACTACTAAAGCGTTCAATGAATCATACATATAGACGTCCGTATACATCACTGTAGAACTGCTATTATGTGTTTCTAGGTCCCACTTTCCAAGATTCCTGCGCAGAATTGTCGATTTGCCGCCGACGATTATTCCTGTTGTTGAATTTATCATAGAAATGGCATTGTAGGAAACGTCGATTGCTTCATAATTATTTCCTGCTGGGTCATGAATCCCTTTATGGTCATAAGGTTCTACGATAGAAATTCCATCGCTTATTTTTCCCGGAATTGATGAGTCCCCCGGAGATAAATACCATCCATATTTTGCTACGTGGTAATAATTTGTATCGAGAGAACCCCTATTGGGTAAAACAGTAGATGATACATCCATATCGAATGATGATGGGACTGAAAGTGACGTGCCGCTATTGTCTGTTATTTGAAACGAATTATTTATAAGACCAATTACATGGGTGTCGTCGATTATAGACAAGTTGACGAAATTGATAGGTCCTAATTCACTATTGCTTTTGGTTAATTTATTTTGCCACGTGGTTATCGAAGAGGCTGTTGTAGAAATATACATTATACCTGGTGCGTTTGCTGTTAAAATGACCACTTTGTTTGACTCTGTAGGATGAAATATGACTTGATTAAATGCCTTTGCTGCGTCGGATATGGTTTGCGACGGCTGCCACGTATAACCCGCGTCATAAGATGCCAGAATATCCCCATCAGAAGTTGTAGCCACCACTGTCTGTTTATCCGCGCTTATGTCAATTGAATTGAGATTTATTTCGGTGCTGACCACTTTCGCATTTGCGCGTTCTAAACGCGTGAGTCCATTGAAATGGTTCGGGATGGTAGGCTGCTCTACATTATGTGTTACGAATCCATTGTAGAAATTATTGGACGGGTCCGGAATAATACCAATGACTCCCGTAGATGAATTCACTCCTATTTCTGTAGAACTCATATATAACGAACCGCTGTTTACAGTTACCAGGTGGGTTGCGTCGACATTTGCCGCGGTCGTGTTCCCTGTAAAAACGGAATACGGCGATTCGACAGTATACAGATTTGGCGCGTGTAATGTCAGGTTTCCTGCGGTTCCTGCGCGCAAATAATTGACTGAATTGAATATTAGGTCGGTGTGATTATTAGACGTGTCTACAACTAGACTATACCCGGTAGCATCCTCCGCCAACACATTGTGAATATAAGGGGAGGTCGTTTTTGCGCGGAAAGTGTTTGGAATGGACGAATTAATATCAAGGGTGTATAATGGATTTCCGGTGTTTACTCCTATTCCTGTAGAATTGCCTTCTAGGTATGGCGTTGCGCCGCTAGTGAATTTGATTTGCTGGAGAACGGTCAGATTATTGCTGATATCTACATTATTGTTGGCGATTATATCTCCTTTTACGTAGAGTTCGCCGTTTACATTTAAATTATCGCCTATATTGAAATTGCCGCTGGCATCATAAGGGGAAAAGGTCAGCGCGCTGCCGTCGGCAAATATGATTCCGTAACTGGGGTCGATAAAGGTTAATTGTCTGGATGTGATTTCTATATTACCTGATAAATCTGAGACGACGTTGCCTAATACTGCTAGCGTATTTGTAGTCAAATCTACAGTTTTCACGGTTGAATGGCTGGAGAATTTGTCTTTTGCTCCAATTGTTTTCCAACTCATACTTGCTTGTTATATGTCTGTAAAAAATGTGTGATGAAAAATATATGGAAGAAAAAAAAGTCGAATATTTAGATGACCTATTAGATGAATCGTATTTAGTCCAATATTTTGAATCGTAACACGCGTCAAAGGTTTCAACCGACAGTCAAAGGTTTCAACCGGCAGACATTAAATGCTCGCAATATCGCGTTTCAGGTAATCGTATAGGCGTTTCTTCAGGTCTTTCAGTATACGGTCCTCGGCGAAATTCAGCGCCATACATTTAGCGGAATAGTCATTAAACTTGTTTCTATACTCGTCATTCAGTTTGAGTTCTTCTCTGTTTTCTTCTTGCCAAGCATAAAACAGTTTCGACAATTTAGATTTCAGCAAATCAACTAAATAGTTGCCTCCGAAACTAGGAAGCAATTCGCACCAGGTAAATTCGCCGTCTTTTTTCGTATAAATATAAATCACGCCTGGTTTTTGTATAAATGCGCAAATAGGCGCCGAATTAAATCGGATATGTTCATACATATTTCTCCAGCACCCCTCAATAAAATCGTGTTTAATGACAAGTTCCATCAGTTTCTCATTAAACGGCAATCCCTGTAGCCAATCACCGAATGTGACGGTGGGATGCATATTTGTATTTAGCCATTCTTTTACATTAATACTTCTAGGCTTCTGATTCGTCAGTTTATAACAATTCGTCACTTTCTGAATGTTCTGTATTTCGCGTCTGACCGTTTCCAATTCTGTTTTCAATATCTCATTTTGTAGAAACAGTTTGCGACAAATCACGTAGACGTCTTTTAGTTCAATGTCCTGTATTACAGGTTCTATAAAATTATGAAGATTCGTATCCATTGCCTTTTTTGAGGTTGCGGATTGCGTGTAAAGTTGGAATCAATTTTTTCGTAGACTCAGAAATTTAGTTTATATTTTCCTATACATAAATTATAAAATGCTTAAAATGAGATTCATGACTTCCTCTCCAATACCCGTTAAAACTGCTGCTGCTGCCGAGAAACCTTTATCATCGCCTAAACGTTTCAACAAAGGCACCACTTCCTCAAATAGAGGTAGCATCAGTATGGCTACCGGATTCACATTCGGCAAAAGTTGTAAAAGTTGTAGAGGCGCTGTATAACGCAGTTTACCGGATAACGCAGTCGGATAACGCAGTCGGATAACGCAGTTCTACAAGTCATACAATGTAGTAACACTCAAACAAAATGAGTAATCCATATAATTCAAATCCACTGGAACTCCATATTCGTTCAATAATAAAATACGCATTTTTTGTAATTGAACCGGACCGAAATACTTGCGCGGATGGCTAACTACCGAATTCCCTGTAGGTATCACTGTAGAAAACGATGTATTGTTTAGTCCTATTCTGGCGATTATATTCTTCTTCACAATCGACTGATTCGCCTGTACAATAAAACTGTCATTCACGCTGTTATTCATATCATCCACCGCCAAAAACAAATATTTGGGTCCACTTACATCTATTTGACCCTCCGATGTATAAGATGTATTATTCGAATACGATGCCTCGCGAAATCCTAATATCCATCCCAGTTTCATTTGGATTGGAACATTTTCAGGCGACGTGTCGAAATTCAGCGTCATTGAGGTGGCTAATGCCGCGCCCGTTTTAATTTGAATCACCGTCTGGTTTGTTCCGCTCAGTAGAGGATTCACATTCACATACGCCTCTATATCCGCCATTTCAGGGTAGGTTACCGACAATAAAGTAAACTGCGACGTAATTACATTTATCAAATCCGACGCGGAATACGACGATGTCGGCAATGTAATCAGGTGCCGAGTCCCATTTACAGTGATTTCAAACGTATTATTGTAATTCGCGGCATTAATTGTGAAAAACGATGTAGGCAATTCAATCGACGACAAGTGCATTGACACGACATTTGACAGCGGTTCTGGGAGAGTATACAAATAATCCGACGATTTTTGCGCGGACGGTCTAAATCGGCTGTCCACATTCACCGCGTATTCCAATGTCCGTTTTTTCAACGGATTCAGCGTCCCCGCGTAATATTCGCTTTGAAACGAATTAATGTATGGGGTCTCTGGTTTTTGGATTGAAGTGGGTGTTATTACAGGTATATCCTGTAGAATCAATTTGGCGCTATTTATGAAATTCAGTGTTTTCTGTTTCGTTTCAGGTGACACCGTTTTGGTATTTACTGTAGCACATAATGCGTTGTATTGGGTATTTAATGAAAAGATGGTATAATTCGGCTCCAACGAAAATATTTCCTCTAATTCTTTTCTACTATAATTGCTGATATTCAAATCGAAATTGGCATCCATATATACTAATTAGCCATTTTCTTTATATTTGCGGTGGTCTCTATAAATCATACAAACACTTCATTATGATTGTGAATGAAAAATCAATTCCATTATTTCCTTTTAATATTCTGCCGTGGTCATCCAGTAATTGGATTTTCAGTTTTTCTACATTGACAGGACCGAAATATTCACGAGATTCACCCATTGTCTGGAAATCGTTTATATACAACAAACTGAAAAACGCCGCCTTCACTGGAATTCGGACCAACACGTTTTTCGTAACCACCGATTGATTAAATACCGATACAAATTGGTCGTATGCCGGAGAATTAAAATCGTCGACGACTAAACATATATATCTAATCGGCGACGGTTCTATGATTGTATCCCCTACATAAGATGTGCTGCCATCATAATATCCGTGATAAAACCCCATTGTACGTCCAAATTTAGTTGTCAACGGTAAATTAGATGGTTCTCCGTATATATCTGTAGTGAAATCGATCGTCATATTTAATATGGTCGTATCCGTCGAATATATCGACAAAAGCCCCGTTCCTGAACCCGTTTCTGATACATCTAAATCGACGCGCACTGTAGCAAATGGCGCTGGCATACTCATAAAAATGGCATTCAGTTGCCCAACATAATCGCTGCCATTGTAATTCCCATCTGGAAATACAATCATCGCCGAAAAGGTCTCCGGAGGACCTTCTGGATCCGCTGGTGGTGTCGGAGGAGTTGTTATACTTATTTTGAAAAAATTATTGCCGTATTCATTACAAATACCGTAAAACGAAATCGGTATTTCTAATGACCCGACGCGCATCGACACCACATTTTGTATAATGGTCGGCAATGTCACCTGGAAATCCGTGCTCGACGTCTTCTCCGGATTACTGCGAAATCGCGTGTCTATATTTATAGTTCTGTATACTGTGCGACGTTTGAGAGGGTTTATTATTCCGGGATATATATTATCCGACCACGTATACTGAACATTTTCCGTCATTGTTTTCTCCTGTAGAAACTTCGTTCCATATCGTTCTGCGGTGGTGTGGAGCATTTCTTTTTTCAGAGGTGGCGCGTCGTAAGTGGTTTCATAGGTGGAAGGCGTCTCCTGTTTTCTTGAATCGATTATTTTCATTAATGTTGATTTAATTTCGCCTATAAACCAGGCGACCTTCGTCTTTGTTTCTGGAGGAATATTTGCCCTCATTAATTGGTCCCTGAACACTGATTCTTTTAAATTAAGTACATTTTCGTCGTATTTCGTGCCTGGAGGTATTTTCAGAAGTTGTTCCATTTCCTTAATAGAATAATTCTGAATATCCAAATCTAATTTGTCCATACTATAAATGTATTTAATCTTTTATGCTTCTCAACTGACCGCATAAAGTTTACTGTCCTTATATAGGTTACGTGGTTGTTTTCGCCGCTGTTTTCTTACCAAACGGTTGTATACCTTTCGATTCCAAAATATTGGCGATTGTATTTAATTTGAAAGGGTCGAAACCTACACCGTAGGCAGGCATACCATATAAATTAATATATACACTATACACCGGTGCCAACACGAATGTTTTGGATAGACCGAATTGCCCTGTAGCACCACTCATTGTTTTGATTTCGTTCTTACCCGATAAAATTGTATCTATTTGTTTTTCTAAATCTGTTATTTGCATCATTAAATCCAAATTACGTTCGTAGAGATTCTTCAAATCCTGCGAGGCAATAAGTCCGTCGATGGTAATATCCATCATACTTTTTAGTATCGGGTTTTTCACTGTTAATTGCGCTAGAGATGTCAGCAATTTTAAATATCTTGACCTGTCCGAATCTATAGAATTATACTGTTTATCAGCCAATGGCTGTGTATAATCTGATAAAACATTATTGATACTTGATACTGTGCTCTGTGAAAACCCGATTACATCCTGACCATTTGACGCTGGAGATATTAACGATTTATTTGCTCCAGCCTTTCCTGATATCGCCGATCGCGCATAATAATTCTGATTATTAAACATACATCTGTTTTATCTTCCTATTTTTATTTCAGTATATTGGGCTCACGCCACAGATACATCCGCTACAGTAGCCCAATTTATCCCGCCTTTTCAAGACAAAACAGACACCATTTCTTATTTTGGACTGGCGGTTGTAATTTAATATATACAGGTGTCTTATACGTTAATGCTCTCGACGACAACGCCGGTGGTGAAAAATCCACCTGTCTGAAACATTCTTCTGGATCTAAATACCTTGTAGGAATTCCAAAATAATCTATAGGAATATTTGTGACTTCTCCACAATTTGTCTCTGCGTCTTGTATTACCATACGCTGTTTTTCTGTAGTCAATGCTCCTGATGTATATGGAACATTTATGATAGTTCTCTGAATCCGTTTTGATGCTATATAATCCCCCGCCGACATATATATTTATTTTTATTTTTGTATACGTTTATTTTTGTATACGTTTGTATATATGTTCGAATTATTCGAAAAATACGCCAAAGGAACCGAAAAATACGCGGTTCTACTCTTTTTAGTCGTTTCGGTATTAAAACCTAAATGGTATGTTCTACTGTTTGTCCTCATTCTCTTTGTATCTATACGCGATTTCAATATGGGAATGTTAGCCGCCGTCTTATTCGGCGCAATCAAACTCTACCAAATGAGCGCGCCTATTCCCTTTAACGCGTAAAACACGTTCTTCCCTTTAACGCGTAAAACACGTTTTGTCGCTTATCGCTTGTCGCGTTTTGTCGCTTATCGCTTGTCGCGTTACTAACGCTTATAGAATAATTCCAAGTAGTAAATATGGACTATAATGTTTGGAATTATTCTAAAAAAGAATTATTAAATATATTTGGAATTGAAAATGACGGCGACGACGACATTATATATTCCGCATCTAAAGAACTCATTCATAAATATGCGTCACGATCTTCCGCCGATCCGCAAATGCTCACCTTCTTAAAAGAAGCCCGTGACGTGTTATTATACGACGACGAAGACGACGTCGAAGGTTTCGCAAATATGGATGCCGAAGAAAAATCGACTTCTACCAAAGAAAAATCGACCAACGAAGAAGTTGTTCCTCTACAGCCCTCCCAACAACAAGTATCCGGTAAAACCCAAAACGTATTTACCGCTCCATACCAACCCGGTAAACTCAATCCTATTCTAAACCCCACTACCACCCGCATTTTAACCATCGACAGCAAATACCGAGAAGATAAAGTCAACGCAGCCACCGATTTCACATTCAGTCTTTCCACCCCCATTCGCGACGTATTATCCCTAAAAATGTATTCTGTAGCAATACCTTACGCCTGGTATACTGTAGACACCGCTTATGGAAGCAATTTCATCTATTTACGCGGCAAGACGCCTGGCATTGATACTGGCGACCACGACTACAAAATAGAAATATTGCCCGGAAATTACACCGCCGCCGAACTAGTAGCCGCCATTAATACTTCCCTCAAATCCTTTTTCTCTGTATATGACCCCTCCAATTCCAGCGTCCTAACTTATACCACCAACAATTTAGTATCCACTTTCTCCTTCGATTTCATCAACCAATACAACGAATCCGATTATGATGTCCTCTTTGACGCCTCCGCCGCAAGTTTCCTCAACTTTTCGGCGGACCCTTTCGAAACAGATATTGTAAAAAGCACTGGCGTGTTTGTCTCCGAAAAGAAAATAACACCAGGCTCCCTTTTCACACCATTTGGCAGTTCTGTAGCCACCTTAGGAACTTTTTACGTCGACACCTATTTTGAAGGTTCCACTGTAGCAGACCTCATTTCGACCATAACCGTCTCATCCACCGTCAAAAATCTCGACCAATTATTGATCGAAATCAACGCCGCCATTCAAAACACATATTCCGTTTCTAGTTGGATCGACCCCAGCAATTCATACGTAAGTTACGTGGATAATGTACAAAACACCACCACAAATATAATTATGAAACTGAAAATGGCGCGAATCGGCACACAAACCAATTACAGATCTAAACTCAGATTCCCTACTGTTGAACCCGGTAGCATAGGTTATATATTAGGATTTAATTACGAGGTATATAATTTCGAGGATATCTATTCCGGTGAAATCATATCTACTACTTACCCAATTGATTCTACTACTAATTTCCAATTTAATTGCGCCGATCCCAGTTTCAATGTATCGGCTAACGTGTTTGGTCCTATATATTTGAAAGACTCCTCCGGATATGATGTCAGCGGCAATTTCAATATTCCTACCATCATCCAATATATGAATAACGGAATTACTTCCCTGAATAACTCGGCTATTTCTATTATGCCAGAGACATCCAATTATGTTACTGTAGACCCATCAGGAAAAGCAAATATTAATACCAATATTACCAAACTAATTAGCGAACATTCCTTCAAATTATGGGTGAATCCGATGTATGCCGGATATATTGGAATAGGTCCGTCGTATTATGATTCTAGCGGTGTGTTAGTTGACGATTTATCCGTAAATAGTTTATGGACCTATAAACAACCTCCAATTGATAGGTATCCCTTTAATAATGTAGAAATCCTAAAACTAATTCCAACCACTTCTGAAGTAAGCGGCTTAGGAGAAATTGTATTTACTGTAAACGGCAATTTTGATTCCGCTGAATTAATTGCCGAACTTAATTACCAATTTAGTAATAGAACGCATAGTTATGGAAATGTAACAACTCAACTTATTACCAATAGTAGCAATATTAGTTTTAATGTACTCGGTGCCGATTATTCGGTTACATTAGATATCACCGTCAAATTCACATTGACCGAAATGTTTTATAAGATGGCGTTGTCATCTGGACTATCTAGCATTCTTAAAATAGATAACAACACTTTATTTGTAGAAGACACGCCTATTGAATCAACTGTGCCTATTTATAGCGGCACACAATCAATTGACGAATCTACTAATATAATTACTATACGCGGTGTTTCATCAGGAGTTTCGTCCGGAAATGATATAACATTAAATGTCCCTGGCGCGAATTACTCTGTAGAAACACTCGTCAACGCATTACAAACGGCTATTGACGCGGAATCCGTGTTAGACGGAACCACGATTCAAATTGTCCAAGATGGACAAAACTCCTATATTTTACTGAAACTCGTCGTCAATCGCATTTATACGGCGGCGGATTATGAACTCATTTTTTACGATAAAACATTATTTACGCCTACTGTAACCACCAGCGTTCAAGTGAATCCTGTAGCGAAAAAAGATAATACACTCGGCTGGATATTGGGATACCGAGAAAATTCTTACGATTTGGCGGTGAATAATCCGATTGTCGGCACCGCCGCCATTAATGTAAACGGTCCCAGTTATTTGTATATTATATTGGACGATTTCAATCAGAATCACATGAATAAGAGCGTGATTACCGTCGCTGGAACTGAGAAAAGTATACCGGTGCCATCCGCATCCTACGGCGATTTTGTCATCGATATTTCTGGAGGGCTACAAATCGCCGTCGCCGGCAATTCTGCGTCCTCGGCAAAACGGTTGACGCAAAAACAACTGTATTCGATAAATAGCATTTTGTATGATAAACAGACGCAACTTGAAAGCGATTTCTCTTCTTCCGGTGCGATTAAAGACGTGATGGCGATGATACCTATTAAACCTGGCGCACACGATTCCGTTTACGTCGAATTCGGTGGTACATTACAAAACCAGAACAGGATGTATTTCGGTCCTGTAAATATACAACGTATGAACGTGAAACTCGTCAACGATAAAGGCGATGTCGTTAATCTAAACGGCACCGATTGGTCATTCTCCGTTATTTGCGAGTCGTTATACCAATACAGTTGATAAATATTGATAAATAAAAAAATCCCCCTTAGGGACTTTTTTATTTGATTTTTTATTTGATTTTGTTGACAGGTTAATGATCGATGATACTTTTATTGAACAATCGCGATTTCAATAACCAGTCCGAGAATTTGAACGAAAAGAAGCCGACCAATCCACCTATTGCCGATCCGGCTACCACTTGTCCTAGTGTATGATTTTTATAGGTTAATCGCTGTATAACCGTTATTAACCATAAAGTTGTTGTTGCCATGTAGACCCATTTTGACGGATTTGCTAAACTACAAAATACTGCGCTGAATGCCGCGGTTTGCGAATGTCCCGATGGCATTCCGTATAGCCTCGCGCCTTTACGATCCGTTTCTGGAAAAATGTGATGTTCCCGTGCCGGACGCGGTTCCTTGATTGATTTGCGCAGTATCTGATTGATTTGGTAATTGATAAACGAACACACAATGTAGAGAAATACTAAGCCCTCGCGCTCAACAAGTAATATGATTGTCAACGCAAACAAAATCGCCGGTCCGAAATAGCCGGCGTAATCAAACGGATTATATGTTGTCACCATAATTATACGCGCGATTTTTTATGGGGTGTATACGCGTTTATACGGTGAATGAAATACTGGTATCTGGATACATCGCTGTATCATACGCATTTGGACTTGTAACCACTAATTTGTCTCCTGCTACTACAGTTAATTTACTTGGAGCCACGTAAGCGCCGATTTTCGGATTACCGTTTACTCCGTTTGCCCCTGTAAATGGCATATTTGGTGGTGAATACCAAACGATTCCGTCTGTGCTATACATAATTGGCGACGACGATAATCCGACCACTGATGCTACGAATCTCAATCCGTTCCAAGAAATATTGGTAATTCCCGCGAGTCCAGCACCAATGGCGGTTGTTGGCAATGTAGATGCTGTCCAGGTTGTTCCATTTGTACTGTAATACATCTTCAAAGTAGTTCCGTCAGAACCACCAATTACCCAAACGGAGCCGTTGAATGCTATTCCACCTGAGCCGGAGTTCAATGTAGAAAATAATGCTACGCCTTGTCCCGTCCAAGTAATTCCGTCAGGACTTGTGGCGTAAGTGTCGGCAGTTCCACTTCCGACCGCGTGCCATAATTGTCCATCCCATATTAACTCTTCAATGGAAGTCAATGATGCTACTGTAGAATCCGTCCAGGTTCCAGATGCTGGATCTGACGAATAAGAGGCTTTGCCGCCACTTGTAGCAACAACCCATTTTAATCCGTCCCATCCAATAAATCCGGCGGAGGCATATACTTTCGACAACGACCAGGTGACCCCCCCGTCGATACTATACATAATACCTCCGGCGCCAGTTCCTAACCACATTGTTCCGTTAGATTTTGTCCAATTTCCACTTGTAATTGTCGCTGAACCGCCAGCACCTGTCCAGGTGATTCCGTCTGAACTGTAGGCAAATACATTGGCGCCTCCAGCACCCGCAACTACCCATTTATCTCCGCCCCATTCTCCGCCTACAACTCCACTTGGAAATAATGACGCGGTTCCTTGAACATTTGTCCATTTAACTCCGTCCGCACTTGTAGATATTCCGTGTGACGTCGTAAATGCCAATGTCGGTTGTTGAATATTTATCACGCCAGTTGATGGCATATTCCAGTCTACAGAATTGATTGATGTGCCTATTACCGACGATGTTGTCAATGTCCAGACAGAACCACTTGGGCTACTGTATAATGCCCCTGTAGAAGTTCCTGCGACCCAATTTGATCCATTCCAAGACACTGAATAGCCGATTCCAGCACCGAAAGGCGTTGAACCCGCGCCTGTCCAGGTAATTCCGTCCAAACTGGTCGCCGCAGTATTTCCTACCGCCACGAACGAATACCCGTTCCAAGCCACTGAATACGCCTGTGATAATACCGCTGTTCCTAATCCGGTCCATTCTGTTCCATTCATACTGTAGGCAATCGTATTTGACGCGCCTTGACCTACTGCCACATACATATATCCATTGTAAACGAGTCCATTTACACTCGACCCAATTACCGGATTCAACGCCGACCAAGTGCGACCTGAATTAGTTGAAGTTGCTAATCCGCCGACACCTCCAGCCAAGTAGAATGAACTATTTCCTGGGGTCGTGATTACATTTGCCGCCGCGCCGAATGAACCGACACGTGTCCAAATAATACCGTCGCCACTTGACGCTACATTTCCATCTTGTCCTACACCGACAAATAACGCGTCAGTGGCATTCCAAGCGATCGAATTACATCCCGCACTTGAAAACGCACTCGCATTATTGCGTCCATACCAATTTACTAAATCTGTGCTGAACGCGGTGGTATTTCCTCCGGCGCCTCCAGCAACCCAGATTTTGCCGTTGGTAGACACTGTAGAACATTTGGTCGAAAATGGTTTCGAGGTGTATGCTGTATATGTCTGACCAGTATAAGAATACGCTAATGATAAGCCTGAACCGTTGGCTGCGCCGCCTACAACAGTCGTATTTTGTTGGAAACGAATTGTATGAGGTCTCGCGCTATTGAAATGGGGTTTGCCCATTGTCGCGTTCGCTGGAAGACCCGCTATTCCATATAAGGTCGTTGGTGTTCTGGCTAATCCCCAACTTTGCCCGTTTGAACTGAACGCGATTAAATTGCCAGTTCCTGCGCCTAATGTATTACAACCTACTACGAATTTCTGTCCATTCCATCCGACCCCATTTATTGATGTGGTGGTTGTATTGAACGCAATGGTTGTTCCTGAAACAGATGTCCAGGAAATTCCGTCTGGACTGTATGCGATCGAATTTCCAGTGGATGTCGTATATCCTACCGCAACATACATTGAGCCATTCCATTCAATATCCATACATTCTGTCAAATGAGTATTTCCGACACCGGTCCAGTTGACCAAATCATAACTGTAGGATAATGAATTGGTTCCTACTCCTCCAGCCACATACGTTAATCCATTGTAACCTAGTGCGTTTACTTGATTTACTGGCAAATTGATGGTGGCGTTTCCAGATGTCCAGGTGATTCCATCTGGACTGGTTGCGATACGTGTGCTTGACCCTGTTCCTGTAGCAATGAATTTTGAACCGTCCCATTTGACATCTCTAGTGGTTGATAATATTGCCGAACCTGAACCTGTCCAATTGATACCGTCGTAACTGTATGCCAAAGTATTTGACCCGCCGAATCCGGTCGCCACCCACGTTTTGCCATTCCAATCTATTTTATACGCCGAAGTAGAAAAGATTGCGGTTCCTGTTGCGGTCCAGGTGATTCCGTCGAAACTGTAGAATAATCTACTGGATGATGACGCGCCGGTTCCTACCCAAATATACCCATTGTATTTCGCATTGTATCCACTTGTCATCAAATACGTCGACGGAACATTTGCTGGCTGCCATTTAATTCCATCGGCACTGTAGACAAACGAATTGGATGTTGAACCTAATTGAATACCTGCCACCCATCTTGGTGGTTGATATGTTCCAAATGTATAAGTGACCCCAGTATTTGGATATCCAGTTGTTTGTGCTATTGTGTTTGTATCCGATATTTGAGATGATGTCGTATACGCTTGTCTTGTAAATGTGCGCAACGATAATAATTGCGGATCCGATATATCATATTGAACCACCGACGACGATGGACCCTGTGGTCCTGTTGGTCCTGTTTGACCTGCTGGACCCGTTGGTCCTTGTGCTGAAGAACCGGTTGGTCCTACTTGTCCCTGCGGTCCTTGTTGACCCGTTTGCCCCTGTTGCCCCGTTGGACCTGTTGGTCCTGTGTTGCCTTGTGGTCCTTGGGATCCTGTGGCGCCCGTGTCGCCTTGTGGTCCCGTTGGTCCTTGTGGTCCTGTGGCGCCTGTGTCGCCTTGTGGTCCCGTTTGTCCTGTGTTGCCTTCTGGTCCTGTAGGTCCTTGTGGTCCTTGTGGTCCTGTGGCGCCTGTTTGCCCGGTTTCGCCTGTTTGTCCTGTAGGACCTAATGGAATCACCTTCGCGATCGAGGTGTGAATATGCGAATACGATTCGGTCGATTGATATCCTAACGTAATTTGCGCACCTGTTCCCGATGTTTGTTTCGCAAAGATTTTCACTAATATACTATACCCTGTAGGAACTGATGTGTATGGGAAATATACCACCGAATCTACATAATTACCCGCAGTGGTCGATACCGCTGTTTCTGGAGTTGCTACTATAAACGTCTCGGTGCCATTTGTCGCCACGTCTTTAAGGTAGACCTTCATATACGCGACTACATTGGAGGCTGTCGAGGTGGCAAACAAATTGAGATTCCAGAAACCGTCACTAATAAAACTGTAGGTCACATCTGATACCGCAAAAGTTGTGCCGATTTGGTGTTCCGCATTGTCCGCGAACGTATATTGAACCGTCTGGGTTGAACCTTGACGATTCTCATTTGGTGATAATGTGACATACGACTGTCCTGATGGGGTATACGCGTCTGATTGATTCATAAAATAGACTAAGCCCGCAGATATACCTGGAGTTCCCTGTGGTCCTTGTTGACCCGTTGGTCCTGTTGAGCCTGTTTGTCCAGTTTGTCCTGTATGTCCTTGTTGTCCTGTGTCGCCTCGTGGTCCTGTTGGTCCTGTGTTGCCTTGTGGTCCTGTTGGTCCTGTTTGTCCTGTTTCGCCGGTTTGCCCAGTTTCGCCGGTTTGCCCTGTATGTCCCGTTGGTCCGGTTGGTCCCGTTGGTCCTGTTTGCCCTGTGGCGCCTACTGACGAAGCGTATAAAAAGGGTCCAAACGAAATATTTGTTACTGACGCGGATTGATTGTATAATCCAATATCGGCGTATAATGGCGCGGTTACTGTCGCGGATGTGAATGTGATTTGCGACGAGTTTTTATAGTAGAAAACATTGGATGCGCCGTCGAACGATACTGTAAACACATCATTGGTGTCGGTGGTTAATCCTGATGACAATGATGCGCCGTTTTTGTATACTGTATACAAATTATTTGGTCGGTCGATTTCAATGACGTAATTGGATGTCGACGGATTACCTGACGCAGTTTGTGATAATCCTACTGAGACCTTTGATGCTGGTGGAACTTTGAACGAAATAAATGACGACACTGAATAACTTTCTTGAGTTGTTACTACTGTATCATACGCATTTGTTGCCGCGGTCTTTTCTACCGATGTGCTGCTGAGTTTCTGTGAATTGGCGTCGACCACTAACCAAAATGGCTGGCGACTGAACCCTTGTGGTCCTGTGTAGCCTTGTGGTCCTGTGTAGCCTTGTGGTCCTGTAGGTCCCGTTGGTCCCTGGACATTTGTTACATCCGCCTGTGGTCCTGTAGGTCCGGTCGAGCCCGTTTGTCCTGTGGCGCCAGTTTGTCCGGTTGGTCCTGTTTGTCCGGTTTGTCCCGTTTGCCCTGTTTCGCCAGTTTGTCCAGTTGGTCCTTGTGGTCCTGTTGGTCCTGTTTGTCCGGTTGAGCCCGTTTGCCCTGTAGGTCCTTGTGGTCCTGATGGTCCTGTTTGTCCGGTTGGTCCTGTTTGTCCGGTTTGTCCCGTTTGCCCTGTCGAGCCCGTTTGCCCTGTTGGTCCTTGTGGTCCCGTTGGTCCTGTTTGTCCGGTTGAGCCCGTTTGTCCTGTTGCGCCAGTTTGTCCAGTTGCGCCCGTTTGTCCAGTTGGTCCCGTTTGTCCCGTTGGTCCTTGTGGTCCTTGTTGCCCTGTTGAGCCCGTTTTTCCTGTAGGTCCTTGAGGTCCCGTTGCTCCTGTATCTCCCTGTAGACCAATTTCACCTTGTGCTCCTCGAGGTCCTGCGGGTCCTTGAGCGCCGTCAGTCCCCTGTTGTCCCTGTGGTCCTTGTGGTCCTTGCGGTCCTTGAGGTCCTTGTGCTCCCTGAGCGCCTTGTGGTCCTGTTGGTCCTTGCCCGCCTACTTCTCCGCGAGGTCCCGTTGGTCCTGTTACTCCTCCTACTGGAACCGTCTGGATTTGCGCCAATAATGCCGCATCTAATTTCGATTCACTAATTGAACCCGCCGCGATTTTATCGGTTGTTACCGCACTAGACGCCAACGCCGCAGTATTTACCGAATTAGATGCCAATTTCGATGATGTGACCGCCCCGTCCGCGATTTTTGAATTGATTACCGCACCTGATGATAATGCGCTCGATGTAATAGCCCCTGACGCCACGTGATAACTTTGAACTGCTCCTGACGCGATTTTATCTGTTGTCACCGCACTATTTATGATTTTAGAGGTTGTTACCGCATTATCCGCGATTTTTGCGGTTGTGATTGCCCCATCCGCCAATTGAGCCGCGCCAATTGCCGATGCCGCGATTTTCGCCGATGTAATCGCTTCAGCCGCGATTTTATCTGTCGTTACTGACCCTGTCGCGATTTTATCGGAGGTGACCGCTCCTGCGGCAATATTTTGAGTTGTTACAGTATTGTATGGAACTGTGAAATTGGTAGTTAAGAATTTTACGGTGTAAGATGTTGCTCCTGTAGGGATAATATATGCTACGAGAAGGTCGCCTTTTGATACACTCACTGGCGCAGTGAATTCTGGCATCCATTCTAATGCCACTGTAAATGTGCGTGGTGTTCCGCCGGTTGTGTTTGTCACTAATATCGATGACGGAGATGGAGCGGTGATTGTGCCTGAGGCTGTTGATACAACGTAGTATGAACCATTTAAAAAAGAGGTTATATTATTTGAACCGTCTATGGATCCTGGGACCGACTGGAATAATGTGGTGGTTATGGTGTTCAATGTTTCGGAAGTCGAATTGTAGGAACTAATATATCTGATGGATGTAAATGGCAATAATGCGGAATCTACCATACCTGGCATACCACGAGACGTTTGGACACCGTTAATTGTGAATGAGGTGCCTGCTGCGGTGGTTACATTGTAGAAAACGGAACCTTCAGCGGCGTTGAAACTCATTCCTATGCGATTATTGGAATCGTCGGTGATTATAAGTGTATTTGCTGAAATGGTGGTTTCTTTTGTGTAGATGTTTCTGAATGCTAAGGTAGACGAACCTAAGTCTATACCTGTCATCCCGCCAGTAGGACCTGTAGCGCCATATATTGGGACGACGTTCGTTTCATTAAATATTAATGGTCCGAATTGACCGCCTTCACTAAAATACCCTGATGAGAAATATTGGGTTGGAGAACCTACCGTAAGCGAACCTGTAGAAGGAATGATGCTTTGGTCGACTATTGGCGCGAAAAAGCCGGTTGGTCCTGTTTGACCTGTTTGTCCCGTTTGTCCGGTTGGACCTGTAGGACCTATATTTGTTCCCGTTGGACCTGTTGCGCCCGTTGGACCATCTGCCCCTGAACCGGTGCCACCTGTACACGCTCCGCCGACCAATCCTAATTCACACGAATAAGTTTTTGTTTTTACTACCTGTAAATATTTATCGTAGGATGACATATAATATATTAGGTTAATTTTTCTGAGGGTGAAGGAACGGACTAAGGCGACGACGACGGACTAAGG
>JACCDP010424286.1_pt1 | contig 18291 bp, 22 predicted proteins | sample 7445841 | NCBI WGS metagenome assembly JACCDP01 (sample SAMN15323441, study PRJNA562643) | freshwater metagenome | isolation source: river surface water | place: USA:Blue River Watershed | collected 2017-08-17
CTCTTTCCTTTAAGATGGTCGGCAGCGCCATCATCCTGCGGCAGGGGCAGGTCTTTGGGTAGTTCATTTAGGTTTGCCATGTTCAGAGTTTATCAGCGCCAATGGCCCTCGATAGTCCCTTAAGCAGTTTGGCAGGATTGGTGGGCCGTGCTGGACTCGAACCAGCGACCAAAGGATTATGAGTAGTTTTAATTAAAAATAGTTTATTTTAATCAACGACTTAGAGCACTTATTTCTTGGTGTGTATCAAAGTGTGTAGTGCTTTTAGTCGTTTTTACTTAAAAATCAGTCTAACCAAGCATCACTAATAGATCCCATGAACCCGTCCCCGTCATCATATGTGACAACAAGTGATGAGTCTGGGTACTGCGGATCATTGAAGTGCCACTCGTAGACAAAGTCTTCGCCCTCGTAAACCCCTTTTTGAGTCTTAACAAGAAACGCTCCTTCATTGATGCTCTTCCACTGATTCTTTGTGAGCACTAAGGACTGGATTTCGTATCCAACGGAGATATTCAAGGTTATCTTAGAAACGGTGTTGCTCAAATTATCCACCTGACTGTTTCAACAAGTGTGATCAATGTCTCTAATGTAGTCTAAAAACTCTGCGGCTGTGATCCCTTTTAGTGGATGAAAGAATCCACTACTCTGAACATCAACGTACCATTCCCGTTTTGCGATAAAGATGGCAACTGGTGTGTCAGCAAGGTTACTCAGAATCTCATGTAAGACGATGGGGTCCAAGTTGAAGTAATCCCTAACCGTAAAAGCCGTTGCTGGAGGAAAAAGTGTGGCTCCGCCTTCGTAACGCACATACGAATGAAGTTGATCAATAAGATCGTTAACCTTTGCTACTGGTTCGTAATAATCCAGCGGAATAAAGATCTCGTTGATCTTCATATGAAAATGCTCACTGCCCTCTGTGCCCTCTATGGAACTAACCGTAAGCGTTAGCCAATCAGGCATGGCAAGTTGGACCTCTCTGATTAGGTCAGACAAACCTAAACTTCGTCTTTTCTCATCTATCTTGGTCATTGATTGATTGAAAGTACGATCAGATCGCTGTCCATCCTGAACTTTGACTAAAACTCAACATCGCTCAACTTTTCGTATATTGGAAACCACGTGCCTCAAATTTCATTACTTCTTCTTCCTTCCACCATCAGTCCTTATACCAACCGCACGAAATTCGTCCGCAAGTGCCTCTTCAATCTCTAACGACTCTTGCTTCGTCATAGGCGAAAGATGTGAGTAGAGTGACGGCAATAGGCACAGCATTTTTTTATGGCACTTTGCTGCGAGTTCGCCACCTGACAAGTGCTGCTTAAAACGATTCTCTATCGTTCTTGATGTCTGACCAACATAAAGACCGTGTCTTCCATCTTTCAAGAAACCATCAAGGAGAATCACATAGACCTTATGTGTTCCCTTCGTTTTGGTTTGATACTTCATGGCGATCTCTCGCGCCAGAGTGAGGAAACGAATTGGTTCGCTATCAAACTCGTCAACAATCATATTGTGTAAGTACTTTGAAAACTTCGCCCGCTTTCGTGTAGTCAAATAATCATAGATGTACGTAGCGGTCTCAAAATCTCTCGCTTCAAGTGCCTCCATACCTCTCGCAAGAATCTCATACCCGCTGAGAGGATGGAGACTGAGCGCAAGTTCATTCCTCGTCTTCATCGTCTGACTCCAATCTTGGTTGAGGGACATCTGGTCTTCGTACCTCAATTTCTAAATACTCCAGCAACCGCTCAACATCTTGGTCAAGGTCCGTATCGTCATCGTTGATCCACCACCCTGTGCCACCGCTACCCCAAAAACCGCTGTAACACGCCCACCACTCATAAACGACCTCACCATTAAAAAGAAGTCTGTTGGTCTGTGTCGTCTCTGTATATGACTGGTTCCCGTCTTCGTGAAACTCACTCTCATCTTCAGACTCTACCTTTACAGCAAGACCTTCCTCATAAAGTGACTTTAGTCGCTCTTGGATTGCGACTTCGTCCTCCCCCGCAGCGAGTTCAAGAAGTTCTTCATAGACACCATGTATGTCACCCATGATCACTTCCCTTGCCCAATTAGGTATGGTCCGTAATTTTCTTCCACATACAACTCAGCATCAGAGAGGTTCAAGAAGGGGTCAGAGTTTGGATACTCACTTGCGGCGACAAAATATGCTCCTTCCACACCTTGTATGGCGATTGGATAAGGACCTTTATCTTGCTCAGCGACATACTCTCTAATGACTGGAGAATAGTCCGTCCAAACCTGTAACACTTCCTCATACATAGTTTCCAAATCCTCTTTGGAAAGATCTTTAATTGATTTCCCAAGAAGATCGCTGCGACCTACATCCTTCAAATTAGAACTTACGAGATCTGAAAGATATGGATCAGCAAGAATGCCTTCAATCTGAATCTTAGATAGGTTCAATTTCACACGAATGCGCCTTTGTTACTCACAAACCCTCAATCACTTGTATCTCGTCACGCCTAATCGTCGTGTCAAAACCACCAACATATTCAGATAGTTCACGACCTCCAGCGTACGTGAGGCTTGATTCCTCAAAACGCTTGAAAGCGAAGATCGCTGAGTTCATCACTTGCGAATTGAACACACCAATCTCACACAACTTTTCAAAATCAGAAACCTTGAGACCAGTAACTTTCGTGAACAACTCAGGTTCAATATTGGTGATGACCTGCTTGAGTGTCTCTTCTCTGTAGTCTGTGAGGTACATAAAGACAGGCACACGGGTCACGAACTTGAGAAGTTTCTCCCGCAACATCTTCTTGAACCCCTTGTTCTCCTTCTCCTCCTTCTTTTGTTCTTTACTGGGCTCTTTCTGTTCCTTCTTGGTCTTATTCAATGCCTTCTCAGATGAGATCACCTTAGAGAGGTCTTTGCCTAAGTTTCTGAATGCCTCAATATTTTCCAGAACAGCCAACAAGTCTGGTCTGTTCAACAACTTTTCCAACGTGTAGTTATCTACGTTCACTAACTGAGCACTCTGCCATCTCTTCGCCAACATACTTGACGCTGTGCCTGCGGCAACGATGTCAAGTAAGTCTCCTGCGTCTAACTGAGACATAGTGAAACCGTCGTAACAAAGGACTGGCAAGAATCTAATGAACTCCTCTACCTTCTTCTCAACAGTTGAGTTGTCATTCAAGTCCAAGCGACTGCTGTACTCAGATATCAGACGCAACGCTCTGTTAGGGGCAAAATCAAAGATGTAGCACTTTGGCTTGATGATCTCTTTAGCGTATGGGTCTGTACCGTCTTTGTTTGTTACATAGAACGGAGTCTGTACACGAAATGCTGCTTGGAAATAACTCTCAGCACTTGTTGTGTTCCTCAGCATAAAAATGCCAGCCCAAGCGGGCACTGAAACGCCAGTTGTCAACTTCCCACAAGATAGCGTGATTGTCTTAGTCTTTAGTGGGTCTCCAATAGCCTTTCGTACAGGGGTCAAAGCATCCAAACCCATTCCCGCCTCAGCGCCAGCCGCAACAACGATCTTGTACTCTTTGAAGAAGTTATTCAAAGGCTTTTCTAACAACTGCTTCATCGCCTTACAAGCAGCGACACTTGGCAGAAACCAAAAAGTGTGGAGCAAGTACTCCTGTAACCTCACATCCTCAAAAGGAATGGGTGGCTTGACAGCATCATTGCCTGCCTGTGCGTTTGAGGGCATATATTGACCACGTATCAAAGACAGCCACATTTGGACTTCTTTCTCGTGTTCAAAAACACACTTGTCGCTTGAAATTTCCTTTGCCTTAAAGAACTCGTTTAGATCAAACTCGTTGTTCTCACCTTGTAACGCTACTTCCCTAATTGCGTCAGGCATCTGATATGTCATTAAGACAATTTGAGGGAGTTCAGCATATGGATTGAAGCCGTTTTTGTCGTCCCACTCTTCTTTCGCTCTCTGTTCATCAGAGTAAGACCAATTGAAGATTTGATCTTCCAAGAATTCACCAGAGGACAACGCACGGAATGGCGTTCCTGAAAGATACAAGAAGTGTTTGACGTTCAGTGGGAAGACGTCTTCAACAAACTCGTCAGAATGCTTGTCAACTTTCTCGCTTGAATCTGCGTCATATAGATCCTTTGCCGCATCACGCCAAGCACCAAAGTGATACTCATCTAAAACGACACAATCCCAGTCTATTGCGTGTGCTAACTCAAAGCGGTCTTTGATCTTCCCATCTTTGGTACGACCTAAAATGTCTTGGAATGACGCAAACCAGACGAGAGGCTTGCTTTCATCTTGGTGGTCAAAGGTCTCGCCCCTTCCAATAAACTGCCAACCCTCAAAATCTGTGTGAGCGTCTAAGTCCTCTCGCCAAGCATCTTCAACAGCAGGTTTATACGTGAGAACCATAACCCGCTTCCACTCCATTGCTTTGGCGAGTTGATAGGTGGCAAAAGTCTTCCCAAAACGCATCTTTGCGTTCCACAAGAAGTGTGACGCCCTACCATCTTTGGCGTTCTTGTATTGATTGAAGTATCTCTTGGTGAGGTCAACAGCAAGTTGCTGTTCAGGTCGCATTGGGAAGTTTTGGAAGCGCCCTTTAGAAAGTTTTCTTCCTTGTCTCAACTCCTCAATAGCATTCAGTACATCAGCGGCAGTACATTCGTACCACTCACCATTTACCTGTCTGAAACCTTTTTTTTTGAGAGCGGTATGTACTGCGTGATCAGTGAAGAACTTTCCGCTTACATCTATGGCTTCCTCAGCAACAACAATAGTAAATGGCTTCGCCTCTGGAGTTCTGGTTGGGAACTGCTCCCAAACACGACGCTCAACATCTTTGCGGGTGTATCCAACTTTCAACAAGCCCTTGCCCTTGTTCAACCCCTCCCAGACAGTGTCTACGTAATTAGGGGTCGTGTAAGCGTAGATCGTAGGGACTCCAAGTTGATCAAAGAAGTCGCTCACAGCATTTCCTTTGTCAAAGATTCAATAAACTTCACTTCTTCCTCAGACAGGTTATATCTTTCGTATAGCAATGCGTCAGACCAGATCTTGCTCATTGGCAAGTCTGGTACGAAAAGAAATCTATCTTTGGTAATATCCTGCGAGAATGACAGTAGCGATATAAGAAATCTAACAAACTTAGTTTTTAAGTAAGTCTCTGCGTTGCGTGCCTCAGCCTCAGTATCAAAAGTTCCAGCGACAATGTATGTCTCAGTACATATTGTCTTTGGAGGAAGAACCTCCACTTTAGATAAAACACGTCTCTGCCCATCTTTATCAGGCAAGCCCCCGTGATCGTAAGACACCTTAGAAGTAATAGTTTTCCATTTCTCAATCATCTCAATGCCAGTGGTTACATTCTCTGACTTGAATGGACCTTCCCCTCCGTTCCAATAGAGCTTTAAATCACCCTTGCTCTCTGGTCTGACATTCGTTGAGAGTCCAAAGGGCTTTCTGCTTGAAACCACGTCACTCAGTGACTTTTCTTTTTTGGAAAGTATCTTTCTTAGAATTGGAACTGCTGCGCCATACCTAATAAATGTCTCAAACTCATTTAATGGTCGTTTTGAATGGTATGTGTTTCCCGCTAGATGATTTACAACCTCACAATCACCCCTTGAGTCACGCTCCCACAAGAAGTAACAAACCCCACCAGCGATGTCTACACCAGGAAAGCAATCTGATGCGTTTGTAAAATCCACGATTTTTCTAATCTGTGAATCATTAAGCATATCTCGCCTAAAGTTATCCAATCCTTTTCCACCAGCAAACCAACGTGATGGAATAATCATTGAAATGTATTTTGGACTTAGTGTCTTTGCTTGGTTGATGAAATGTTGATAGATGGGCGACGCCCCTGTTGATTCTCCAGCATCTTGTAATTGGTATGGAGGATTTCCAATGATCACATCAAACTTCATTTTGAAAATATCCTTCTTGTGTATGAACTGGTAGGCATAGTTCTCAAGTTGATCACCCCTATCCAGCATTCCTTCAGGCGAACCACAATGAATACACTTGCCTCGTACATAACTATGCTCACCTCTGCTGTAGTGAATATTCCCTTGCTCGCTATCAAACCTGATAACTGAAAAGTCAGAGTCAGCGGCTTTTGAGTAGTAAAGGCTTCTCCTTGCCAAGTACCCAGTGAGTTCTGTTATTGAAATTCCATAAAGCATATTTCCAAATATGTGCTGACGCCTTGCGTCTTCATTTGGTATTTCTTTTTCCAGCCCCACCATTAGACGCTTCGCTATCTCCCTCAAAAAAACACCTGACTTACAAGCGGGATCCAAGAACTTTAGTTGTGCGTTGGTCCAAATCTCAGCGGGAAAAAGATCAAGCACTTGGTTGACCACTGAGGGGGGCGTGAAAACTTCATCGCTTGAGAGATTGGATATACAGTCAAGAATGTCAGGCTTGTGTGTGCCAATGATGTTCTTAAACATTTTCTGACAACTCCCAATAGTTTTTCATTGGAATTTCAGAGACAGGATCTGGGGAGTCCGCCCACAGTGATCCTGTAGCGCCAATCAGATCAATCAGTCTAAAAGTCCTCTGCTGGAATTTGTATATTTTTGGACTTGTAAACTCTGTGAATTTTATTTTTCGCTCGCCATTCAACATATCGCCCTTGATGATGTTGTGCTTTAGAACGTAATCAACTGATTTGTAGAATCCCTCAGTGGGTTGGCGTGAGTTTTGGAAGCCAGAGAATCCATTTACGATCACATTCTTCATTCTTTGGCGTGCCTCCCTGACATTGTCACTGGCAATATCTACACCATATATTGAGCCAAGTGCCATAAGTGAGTAGAACTCAAAGTCTTGGAGTTTCTTAAACTTTCTTGAAACGGTCAGCATCTTTCGCTCAAGGATCGCCACCAAGAAATTTCCATTCCCACAGGAAGGCTCTAAATATCTGAAATCAATGCCGTAAGAAGAATCACCAATCAAATCAAGCATTGCGTTTACTTCTCTGTCAGCAGTAAAAACTTCTGCGAGATTCCTTACACGCTCTTTTGACTTCACTTGCCCAAGCGTTGCCAATACTTGAGCGTCGTCCTCACTTTCCATTAGTTGTCATCTTCCAATCGCAGCCGCCTTGCGGTCAAAGTCTCACCCTCGTACATCCAGAACACGCTGCCACTAACTGCTGACCATTCATAGCCCAGTCGCCTTACAGCGATCTTTGCCGCAGCACTGGGAGACATAATTTCGCCTTCAAAATTGATCTTCCCATCCGCTACAACTTCCGCAGTTATTTCCTCATCTTTGGCGAAAGTTAAAGTGGCACCAATTGGGATCTTCAATTCAGTGAATCTCAGTCTCGCACGCCTTTCCTCTGTTGCTACGGCGTTCTTTAGCGCCTGTACATCTCCAGTGTCAACTACAACGTCAAAGCGAGGTGTTACATCTCGCAGTTCTGCCAACTGGATGGCTTCTCGCACTTGGTTTGGATCTACACGGAAGAACTCTCTGTTAATGCGAATACGCTTATCCGCAAATATGCGATGTAGTTTGCCTTCAACTAATGCTGAGTCAACAACCTCTGCCGCATAGAAACATTGGAAAGGCAAGGGCGTACTTGTGTTGTCAAGTTCCTTTATTCGCTGCTCTACGTTGGTCGTAGTGCGCCCAATCTTCACCAAGCCTTCCATAGCCTCATTGGTCAACACATAAACGGTCTCCGCCATCTACTCGCTTCCTACGTAATGATTTTTAGGTCAAAATCGCTCTCAATCAGTATAAAGTCTAAATATTGATTTTCTTGCCTTTTTAATTAAAAACGTATCCTGTGGAGCGTCTATGAGCACGGCAATCATCAGCAGTGATAAAGAGTTGGCTGAGTGGAAAACACGAATTGAGTCTGCATGGCAGAAGAGTGTTCAGAGCGTGATTGAGGTTGGCAATTTGGTCAAACAAGCCAAACAGCAACTGGGGGTCAGTTACAGCCTCCTGGAGGCAGAATTACCCTTCAGTTCCACAGTTGCGGCTTTCCTAATCAAGATTGCGGAGAACCCAGTCCTTAGCAACCCCTCCTACCACTCTCGCCTCCCAAACGGCTACAACACCCTCTACTATCTGGCAAGTGTAGATGAAAAGAAGTTGGTTCAGCAGATAGAAAACGGGGAGATCACTCCCAACTTCACACTCGCCAGCGCCAAGTTGCTGCGTGAAGCACTGCCTAACAGCAAGGCGGCTACCAGTGCTGAGACGAAGAAGCCCAAGACGCTGAGCTATGAGGTTGGATCAATCGCTATCCCTGCCCCAACAAACACAGATCAGTTTCAACGTGACTTAGAGAAACTTCTCAACAAGCACGGAGGAAAGATCGTCTACACACACAAGGACAACTCACTTGCTGAATGGCACAGGAAGATCGTCCATCAACAAGCCTGTGAAATGATCGCTCAGTCTGAGGCTGAACTGAATAATGTCAGTTACGAAGACCTCCGTATGTTGGAAGATGCGGCTCACTTCCTCACGAAGGACAAGAATCAAAAGAACAAGGCGGAACTCGTCATCAAAGACGAGTTGGTGATGCGAACCTGCTTGCCTGATGACTACAAGGATTTACCCAGAATCAGAGAGTTGCTTGGCATTGAGCACGTCACACGAGGACAGTTGAAGAAGTGGTGTATTGAAAACAAGGTTCCCAATCAGTTCACAGAACTTTCAAGTATGGACAAGGATCTGTACATATGGGAGCAGGTGCGGTTAGTGGCTGAGCGTAAGGATGTGAAAGGCGGCTTAAAGCGCCTCAAGGATTTGGCAAGTCGCAGCACCATCCCTAAGATTAAGACACTGGCAGAAGAGGCACTCAAGGAAGTAACTCGCTTTGACAACAAGGCTTAGCGATGGCGTATTTCTACACCAAGAATGATGACCTTATTAATTCCCCGCTGAATAAAACTTTTGGGGAACTCTTTAACTGCTCAGATCAAGCGTTCGCTGCTTGGGTAGACGAACTTCGTTCTGCGGTGACCTATCAGTGGGACCAGTTAGGTCAACCACCCAAAGCGGGGGTGCGTCTGGAGGAGATGGGCTCTGAATTTGAACGTATCTGTAAGGTTGACACGGACAAGATGTGGTTCAAGGACGAGCAGACACGTCAATTGGACTGTGTGGTTGATGGGGCAAGAGTGTCAATTGCCAACTCGTTCTTCCCTAACATCCTCAAGGCACAGGACACGGTTGGTGAGGGAAAGGCGGTCAGTGTCTACGATCTCTTTGCCAAACCTTCAGCACGAGAGAAGACTCTGGCAGTGCTCGTAAAATCTATACGTGAGGACGGTTTCTATGAGTTCGCTTCCATCTACAGACCACCACTGACATTCAAAGGCGACCTAAGGAGAGAGGCTCGTCGTATCACAACAGAGATTCTTACTGAGGAGGCATCAGGCAAAGGACAGAGAAGTCTCTGGATTGATGCGTCCCCAAAAGTTGAGAAACGTACTCCACGCATCAACGTCAAAGAACTTAAGGACTTACAAGCCAAAGGACTGCTCAAACAGCATCACCTCAATGGAGTTGATCTCAATAAAGTCAGTGACGACAGCCTCTTTCGCCTACGAGTCTACGGCATCAACGAGTCAGCCAAACGTGTACTGCCCTCAATCTATAGACATTTAGAACTTGGGGCGGGTATCGCCCCAAACAATTTTCCCTCCGCAGTCGCACGCCTTCTTTACAAATACGCCACAGACAGGTGTGTAGATCAGAAAGAGATCGTGATCTATGACCCCAGTATGGGATTTGGTGGGCGTTTACTTGGTGCTCTGAGCCTACGTGACAGAGCGATTCACTACATTGGAACAGACCCTAACACAGAGAACTGGATCAAAGAGTTGGGAATATCTCGCTACGAATATATGGCACGTATATTCAAAAGCCACGTGAGATACGGGAAAGAATTCAAGGGCACATATATTTGTTGCGGCAGTGAAGACGTGTCTGGAAATGAAGAGTTTAAGAAGTACAAAGGCAAGGTTGATTTTGTTTTTACCTCACCCCCATATTTCTCCGCTGAGATATACAGCAACGAACCCACTCAGAGTTCAATCAAATTCAAAGAATATGACAGTTGGAGAGATAATTTCCTCAGACCCACATTAAAAACTGCCGCTGAATGGCTTAAAAATGACCGCATACTTGCTTTTAATATTGCGGATATTAACGTTGGTTCAATACAGTACCCTCTTGAACACGACACAGTTGAGATATTAAAAGAATTAGGGCTGCGTTATGAAGGTAAATTAAAGATGGTACTTGCTGTTAGTCCCTCAATGAGGATAAAAAAGCAGACCAGACAACCAAGTATGAAGAATTTCTGTGTCGTCAATGGCAAGTGGCGAAAGTACGAACCTATATTTGTTTTCTATAAACCTTAGGGTACAAAAAAAGCCTCTTACGAGGCTTTTTTACTATTTCAATTCAAAACAACGTATCTGCCCGTCTAAGTATCCCCTTATGTAGTCAACCAGTTCCAGTTCGTCTTCATCGTAGGTAATGTATGTGTAGCCGCAGACGTACTCGCCATCCTCGTGTAACACGCACTCCCCGCTCAGATCCCTCGCAATACTCTCATTCAGCACTATCTCAGCAGCGATTACAACGCCCACTCGCATCCTGTCAATTTCCGCTTCAAAACTGTAGCTCATATTGTCACTTTCACAACCGCAAACACTACATAGTCTCTCCAGCATAGCAATCTCCTTAAATGGTTAGAAACTTGTTTTTGAACAAGTGTCTTGACTCTAAGGAGCATCAGTTTTCAGATCGAGCGAGCGAACGGAGAACTTCTTCCTTGCGACGTTTTTACGTAAAAACGGCAACTGGATCAAGTTCTCCGTTCGCTCGCTCGATTCTTCTGGTCAAGCTCTTCATGATCAAGTCACAGCAACTTCGCTGTCTACTTGAAAAGGAGAGAAACGATGATTTATCACTACACTAAGGGCTACACGCTCAAGAGTATTTTTACTGACGGATTCATCGCTACAGAAGGAAAGCGTGGGCTATCCCGTTCGCCAAAGTTCACAGATTTCGTGTGGATGACGAGTCAGAATGTTTTCCCAAAGACTGCCTTACCAAACATCTCAACCATCCCATCCAGCAACCTCGCACTACACCACAGCGTGAAGAATGTGGCTGTGGATTACGAAGCGATTGGCAAATCCTGTGAGGGGCTATTCCGTTTTGGCTTCTCCGCCAGCGACACGAGAATCAAGCGTTGGTGGCACAGTGAAGAACGTACTCAAATGGCGAAAAACGACTTCTGGCGACATATGGAGAGTCTCGCCAACAAGGTAGGTGATGAGGTCAGGCAATTCTGGATCGCGTCCTCTGATCTTGAGTTACGTGACTACACACTTGAGAAATATGAGAACGGTGTCTGGGTAACTGTTATCAACTCCCTAAACGGAAACTCGTCAAAGGCAACTGACGAAGTAATTGAGGCACTTTGTGCTAACGCTGAGAGGTGGGCTGATAAGTTTGGGCTGTCTCAAAGCGATTTCCGCTTAGCCGCGTGATGTATTTTTACGTGAAAACGAGCGGGTCAGTGGCTTGCTCGTTTTCTAAGGCAACCTTTGTATAACAAAATTATTCATTCACATTAAAATCATTTAAAGGAACATATATGGCAGACACTTATGGAACATTCACATTCACGAAGTCAGATGACGCCGTAGTCAATGACGAATCCTTAGTCAAGGCTCTGAATAATTTTGTATGGGCGTTCAGCGGTGGGCAGTGGGTTCAAAGCGGTCCAAACGACGGGATTTCTTTTAATGAGTATCCCGCGCAGTACCCAACACTGGGTCTACAAATAAAGAGGGCAGTAAATTGCTTTTGCGACGAATCAGATACGGAATATAAAAAACCTTTTGAGGAGATGACAGAGGAGGACTGGCAGTGTGTTGAGGATTACGACCTTGAGGACTGCGAACTAACAGAAGTCAAGGCGAGACTAAGCAAAGAAATCAAAGCAGGGTGGATTGAGATCGCGTTCAGTTCCAACGAGAAACAACACTATGTTGCTTTTGGATCCCTAAGAATCGAGGCGAATGGAACGGTCACAAGACGAAACATAATATCTGGTGATTTGTGTGGTTCCAGTTATCACGAGGAGACAGTCTAATCCAATCACACAAGTTCAACGGCTTTCCTCAACATATTGTCGTTGGCGTCAATATAAACAGCCGTTGTACTGACATTCCTGTGACCCATCAATCGCATCAGAACACGGAGTCCAACTCCCTGTGATGCGATTGTTGTGGCATAGGTCCTACGCCCACTGTGACTGCTGGCTCCATCAATGCCCGCTGATTTGTAGATAGCAAGGAAGTGTTGGGTCAACGTGTTTGCGGTAAAGCCTCTACGAGGACTTTTTTGAGTTGGAAACAACGTGCGCTCCCTGTCATCAGTGCGTATCAACTGGATGTAATGGGAAAGTTCCTCTCTGAGTTTTGAGTTAAGAAACACAGTGCGTGGATGTTTGCCTTTGGTTTGCTCAGCGGTCAAACGTATCTCACTTCTTATATTTCCACTGCTGTCTAACACGTGCCCCACAGTGAGTGAGGCAATCTCCCCCACACGCATTCCGCTGTAATGACTTGTGAGGATCAAAGCCCTATCTCGTGCTGAATACTTTTTACCGCTGATGTAATCCAGCACTTGAACGAGTTCTTGTTCATTTAGAGTTTTTGCTTGCGACATTATGTTGTTCCTTGTAATCAAATAAATAATGTAAATACAGCATAAATTCATTATTTAGGTCTGAGCAACCTCTAAATAATCAACCCGCCATTTTGGCGGGTTTCTAATGCGTTTCTATACAATTCAACGGCTTAACAGCAGAAACACATATTTCAACAGTTTTCTTTGATTTCATATTTATGCGTTTTTCGTGGCTAAAATCCCACGAGATAACGCAGATTGGCGTACAAGCCCTACAAGCGTTTTTCAAACGTCCCAACTACCCAAGTATCCATTGCGTTGAACAAAACGCTTGTAGACGCTTATTTCCAATCTAATCCCGTGCTGTGTGTGCTTTTTAAGCCCAGTGATTTCAGCCCACTTATCTTCATCTTCTGATCATTCGCTGGTTTTGGTGTGTGAGTTTTGTTTTGAGTCATTCATGTTTCTTTCAAGCGTGATGAAGAACTACGAACCCTTTGACTGATTCGCAGTGATGTAAGTACCTTAAAGTGACTTCAGTCTGCTTTAAGGGCGGCGTGAGGGATCCAGCAATTGCTTACATCCCAAATGCTGTCCATATCCCACGCCTTGTGTGGTGCCTGTTGTGCTTCTTTCAGTGAGTAGCCCATCCAACGGAAGTGCCCGTCTACTCTGCTGTATTCATATGCCCTTACGTCTGAGGATTGGTGTGCCTTTTCGTGCCAAGCGTGCCTAAATAGTGTTTCTATGTCTTCTGTATTGAGTACTGAGGGTAAGTTGCCTAATGAGATGTTTACGTGAATCGTTTTTGCTCTGTCTGCTGTCTCGTTCGCACCTTCAATGGTCACAAAAGTGAGGGGTCTGAAAAGGTGCGGGTTCTGTTTGGTTCTATTGGTGTGTGATGGATACAGCAGTTTGTTGAAGCAGTTGAGTGCGTGTCGTAGATCTTTCCCTGTCTCAAGCAATTTCGCTCGTAGGTACTGGTCTGCCCTCACGTTCTTGAAGCGACCCACGTCTTTGCTTGCCACGTATGGACGATGATACGTATGGGCAACGATCACGTGGCTCACGTGTTGCTCGTACTGATTGAACAGAGATTCAATATCGCTTGCGTTGTAATTTCTCATACTCCTATTTAGTAAAACCAAAGAAAAGGAGAGAGAAATCTTGAGGTTGTCCTGTCCGCTTCTCTGAAAATAAAGTTAAGTCGTTATTAACCACATAGGAGCAGGACGATGAACATTCTCTCAAACCTCAAACTGGTAGCCAGTAAAAAACGGCAAGGCGTTTCACCCGTGATTCAACGTAGGAACAAGTTGAGCAACAAGATTTATGAGCAGATCCAACTGGCTCAAGCACAAAAGGACGGAATCACCTTTGCTCCAACACGCTTAAAGACCTACGTGAACAAGGAGACTGGCGAGCGTAAGACCATTGAGAGCATCAAGAAAGTGCGGCAATGGTGGCACATCAGTGACAGCGGAAAGATCAACTTGGTCTGTAAATACGGAAGCAAGCAGATCCAGTTTGATTCCAAAGGCAAGAACGCTATTGAGGTGACAAATGGTGACGAATTGCTGTCAGCACTGGAGTCGTTGAAGTTGGCTGTTGAGCAAGGCGAACTTGATCAGCAGATTGAGGCAACAAGTGGAGCACTGAGGGCAGGTTTTTTGAAGTGACCAAACATCTTGTTCATATAAATAGTTTTATGAACAAGTACGTTGCCACTGTGCGTGTAATGGGTCAGTCCGTTAAAACGATGGTTTTTGCGGATAGTCCGTTACACGCACGTTTGATGCTGGAGTATCAGTTTGGAATTGGCAGCGTGATTCACAGTCCCTCAGTGTGCTCTAAAGCAGATCAGAATTACACGCCACTTGAGGAGTTGGTCAACGAGGTCAAGTCCATCAAACCTATGACGCCTCAACAAGCACGAATAGACTCATTGAAAAGACAGAAGGACATCGCTTCTAAGAATCTCAAGGCTGAGCGTGATAGACAAAAGATTGCGAAGGCACAGCAACAACTTCGTTTAGCGCAGACGCAGAAACCAGCATCATAGCCATCAACGTAAGCAAGCAGTCCATACCCATCCATTTTTCCAGCGAAGACCCCTTGTATTTTTGCTGAGCAATTTTTTCTGGGCTAACTACTTTTTCATCACCCCCACGAGTTTTTAACCACACCCCCAGCCTCATAGCGAACACCCCCACCAGCAGCCCACCCTAACCCCCAATTTTTTGCCCCAACCCCCTTTAGTTATTTCGTAATGACTCTCACGTGTTACTCGCCTCAGTCGTGAGTTAAGGTTAGCGAGAAACCCGCTACAGCCGCCGCAAGAGCGGTATTTGGCGAAGATTGATGGCTTTAATGAATTGGATCCTTAGATGGATGACAGGCATAGCAAAAATGGTTTCTTGCTACGAGCAGTGATCATCCTTACTGATCCGCCTATCCATTAGTACTCACTGGTCAGCATCAACACCCAAGACTCTCCCGTCCAACAACCGTAAAGAGTTATCTCTTTCAGTGGGAAGTCAGTGAACTCAATCTGTTGATCAGACAACACCCTGTCATTGCCATCCTCAATAGACACAGTCGCTGAGTCTCCCTGCTTAGTCAGTTTGAGACAAGTGAACCATTCACTGCCGCCATCTATTGCCATCAAGTGCGAGGCATAGAGGTCAAAAAGCCAGAAACACTCAGCGGCTTCTGCGAGGTAGCGTGAGCCCTCTGTGAGCATCACTGTCCGTGTGTAACGCACTAACTGATCACAGCCAGTGTAGTGCCTCAGCGTCGTCATCAACTCGTTTTCTTCAACCATCTCTGCGCCCCTCTGAATGTGAGCACAGTATTTGTTCTGATTGAGATTTGGACAATCTGAAGCCCGCCACTTTGACGGTGTATTCAGCGATGTATTACTGCTTTTTGGCTTGCTTCTGCTTCGCTTTTTGCGAGGTTGCGTTCTTCGCTAAAGAGTCAGCCCTCTTCTTTGCTTGTGTTGATTGGTACAACTCATCAACTGTAGAGGTTGCGGCAATCTTGCGGCGTGATTCCTTGCCACTCAATTGTTCAGTGGCTTCAATCACTTTCAGATGGCTGTAGTGTCTCTCAATCATCAAGACACTTGTGCCCATCTGTGTTGCCAGCGTGTGTATTGGCACTTTGTCGTGCGTCAGTGCCAGCGTCGCATAGGTATGACGAAAACTGTAGAACACACGATTCTGCTCAGTTTTGGGGTCATATAAGAGGTTGTGCTCTTTCAAGTACCGCTCAAGCATATGCTGGAATGCTGGACTTACGTCCTGCTTTTCTTCCTTCGTCCGCAACACATAGTCATCGTTGTTTGGAGTGGCGATGCCTTTGAATGGATCAACGATGCTATTTTTAACGCCATAGTTGCGGCGTGCCACTCGCTCTAACGCCTTCACAGTTGGTTGTCTGCCTACGATCTCACGCTCGCCAGTCTTACCAGAAACTATTAACTCAACACCCCTGTTTAGATCAGTAAGGACGATTTCCTCCTCTTCACCATCGTCTGTCATTGCCTTCTGACCAGTATGAATCTGCTCTGGATTCATCGTAAATCTGATCTGCTTCCATTTCAGATTCATCAACTCCTTGCCAGGTCGTGCTCCCGTATCAATCAACATCTCAGAGTAGTCCCGCATTATCTGTCGCATCTCTTTGCTGTGAGGGTTGCGGGCTCGTTCTATCCACTCCTCAAAGTTGTTGATCACAGCCTGTATCTCTTTAAGAGTGAAGGCTGGATGGCGTTTGCTTTTCTTGCCCTTCGCCTCAAGTTTTGGACGATTGAGATCTGTGAGGAAATTACGCAACACAGCCTCATCAAATACCAAGTTCAATGCTGCGTTGTGGCTGAGCAGGGTGCTGTTGCTGGGCGTTTTCTCCATCATTCGTATTCGCTCAGCATCCAAGTGATCAAGTGCCGCGTTGTCTATGTTAGTGATCAGCCTATTGCCTAAGATGGGAATCAAGTAGTCATTGATGATTCGTATGTAGTCTTTGTACGAGACCTTCCCATCACCATCTGCGATCTTCTTTTCCATACGCTGGATCGCAAGTTTGGCAACGTCTCTGAATTTTCGTGTAATGACTGGCAGGTTGTCTCGCTTGCGTATCTCTGCCGTTATCTTCAGTTCTTTGGCGACCTCTTTAGCATCCTTTAGTTTTCGTTCTCTGGTAGACGCTCGTTGCCAAACTCCATCCACTTTGTAACGACATTGCCAGATTGAACTGCGTTCACGCCTGTAAACGACCAGTTCGTTCTCTGTGACTATGTGGGTTGTCTCTTTTTTTGCGGACATTCGCAAACTGTAGTTTCAAAGTTTAAAAAGAGCAATGAAGTAAGTGTGTAGTGCTGAGAGATTTCTCTATTCGTAGACTTGTTTTAGATCCAGCACTCTTGCCTCAAATTCATCATCCATTACCCTCAACAGGACGTCACACAGGAATTCGCAGATAGACTGAATGTCGTGTGGTGACAACCCTCTGACGTTAGCGGTCAAGTGCCCGTGTAAATAGATGTGGCGGACACACTTAGATAGCAAGAGAACTGACCCTTTGCCGTTGGCTATGTATTCATCCAATCTTGTCCTTAGGTCGCGGCGATTTACTTTCCCCCTAACAAAGCCAAAAAGTCTCCGCTCACGATCAATGTGCTCAATTCTTGCCAGATCTGAGACGTAGTTGTAGGTGTCTACAATTTTTCGCTCGTGGGTGTTGAGTGCGTTCAACATCTGCTCAAAGGCGCTCCAATAAAGTGTGACCTTTGTGAGCCCTTCGTAGCCAGACTTTGTTGGCTCTGAGTAGCCTTCCAGTATGAGCCCTCTAAAGGCTCTCGCTAACCTGTAACGTGCTTGGAAGCGGTTGACCTCAGCAGCCTTATTGAAGAATGGCGTGGATGCCGCAACCTTATGCCTAAGGTCATAATCAGACCAAAGCGGCGGGTTGAAAGATACGTGCTCTTTGACCACAGGTTTCGTATCAGTTCTCAAAAAAAAGGACTGCTTTTCACAGTCCTCTTCAATTGCTGGTAGGGCGTGTAGGACTTGAACCTACGACCAAAGGATTCCGCTTTGTGTGACTTTCGCCACTCGCTGGACTTTGTCTTCACCATATACATCGCTGTACTTAGGTGGGTGCCGTCAAGTCTCTACACCTTCAACAGCGTTTTCACGCTGAGGCTTGGCTAGGCGTAGCCATATGTGTGTTCTCACACACACTTAGATTTCGCCTAATTTGACACCATCCCTTACACAGTTTCCACGTGTAAGGCACATTTGAAAAATATGAGTCCTCTGCTCTAACCAACTGAGCTAACGCCCCTTGAAACTTGATTGTACTTAGACATTTTTGCCTAAAAACGTGGCAAAAAGTGTGTAGGCGGTGTGTAGTGATTTTTACACCCTTAAGAACTACATAAACTATTGATTTTTCTATTTATTTTTATGATTTTGGCAATTTTTTTAATAGATTATGAGTCCTCTGCTCTAACCAACTGAGCTAACGGCCCCTACGAACATTTACTCAATACAGCTGCCTGGGTAGACATCGAGAAAAAAGACCCGGTTCCCCGGGCCCTTTCAACTTACAGTGTA
>JACCDP010246816.1_pt1 | contig 18290 bp, 11 predicted proteins | sample 7445841 | NCBI WGS metagenome assembly JACCDP01 (sample SAMN15323441, study PRJNA562643) | freshwater metagenome | isolation source: river surface water | place: USA:Blue River Watershed | collected 2017-08-17
ATCCAGTTGCACCGTAGAGTCTATTTACAAGTTCTGTGTTATTTAATGTTGCACTATTAATATTGGGCGTGAATGTATAGGTGATGTCTGATCCAATGGTAGCGGATGTCCAAATGCCACCACTTGTGGGGTTTGTGCTGATGGTTATGTTACTGTTTTGTGCAATAGCGTCTAATCCAATTAATTGGAAAATAAGAAGTAGACATATTAGATTTTTAATTTTTACGCTCATTGTATATTAAAACTGATATTTAATAGTAATAATCGAATTGAATTCTATCGCTTGCTGTTAAAGAATAAGCGCCATTATTAGTAGCGTTATATGTAAGGGTAGCACCTGAAATGCTATAGGCTGAATTACTTATCCTAACACCATTAATATACATTTTAACTTTACTATTTACAGAAGGTGTTTGAGTTAAAGTGAATGATGTTTGGGAGGTAGTAGCGGAAAATTCATTTGCAACTTCTCTTATTAAACTTACTGAAGGTGTGCTTGAAATCCAACTAGTTCCATTAGAGGTTAATACATTGCCATTTGTACTAGGTGCAACAGTTGTGACGGCACTAGTTGCATTCCCTATTAATACACCGTTTGCAGTCAAAGATGTGGCGCCAGTGCCTCCATTCGCCACAGCGATAGTCGTAGCATTCCAAGTGCCACTTGTAATGGTGCCTAATGAGGTTATTGAACTTGATCCAGTAGTGGGCGCGGCGCCAATGGTAGCATAATTAATTGTTTGCCAAGTTTTATCACCTCTATAAAATTGTGATGTGGTACCTGCTGTAATGATAGCCTGTTTTAGGGCTAATTCGTTCGAAACATCAGTGCTATTCGCTTTTAAATTAATTCTTATACTAAGTGCGGTAGTATCGCGCTTGAATCGGTCACTTAGCATTGCAGTGGTGTCAGAACTATTCAGTTTTAAATTCAAGCCATTAGTTACATCCGTAGCATTTGCTTTTAACGCCAATGCATTTGCTATATCAGTACTATTCGCTTTTAGCCCCAAATTATTAACTACATCAATATTGTTTGCTTTTAAATTAATTCTTATACTAAGTGCGGTAGTATCGCGCTTGAATCGGTCGTTAAGCATCGCAGTGGTGTCTGAACTATTAAGTTTTAAATTCAATCCTTTAGTTACATCGGAACTATTGGCTTTTATGTTGATTCGATCACTAAGCGATGTGGTGTCTCTATTAAACCGAGTGCTTAGCATAGCGGAGGTGTCGGAGCTATTCAATTTTAAATTGAGTTTTGGAATAGTTGCTAGGCTTGTTAAATCTTGATCTCCTGTATTTGTTCCTGAAGTTGTTGCTAATTTTGCTTTTTCGGCATTAGTATAGTCATTACTTGATAAGCCCTTACCAATTATTTTGTCGACTTTGATTTCTAGCATGTTAATAATTTCAGTTGGATCAAAAGCTTTGGCGGCTAATTGAGTAGGAGTGACATATGTATTAGTGCTATCGGCCAAGTTTATTTTATTTGCAATACTTATATTGATTGGACTAATGTCGAAAGTTTTTGCGGCTAATTGAGTAGGAGTGACATATGTATTAGTGCTATCGGCCAAGTTTACTTTATTGGATAAACTATTACTAACATCAGTTGCATTAGCTTTTTGATTTAATAGCACTATCATTTTTGAACTGTCCGCTTTTGAAGCGATGTTATTTATAATATCCGTAGGATTAAATATACTTGCTGCTAATTGAGTAGGGGTGATGTACTTGTTTATACTATCCGCCAAACCCATTTTTGTTGCAATAATTGTATTAATTGGACTGATATCGAAAGTTTTAGTTGCTAATTGAAAAGGTGTTACATATATCTTATTACTATCGATTAGGTTTACTTTACTATCTAACGCATTATTTATCAAAACTGCAGTAAGTGATGTTATGTTAGATGCAATAATTTCGTTAACTATTTTTTTGTAGGGTGCCAACATTGCAGCGGTATCTGTACTTGCTATTTTTGTCTTTACGTTTGTTTCCAGTGATTTAATCGCTTGCATTTTTGCGTAAATTGCCAACATACTTGTCGTATCAGAAATACTTAATTTATCATTTAATCCTGCCGCACTTCCTGCATATAACGCATACGGCACTGCTCCAAATGAGGTGGTGCCTAATTCAATCCATTCGCCTTTATAATCCCATGTTGTTGCAGGTGCCATAGGAGTGATAGCAATTTTTAAACTTAAAAAATAGGGGCCATTTGCCCAATTAATTCCTGCCAAATCGTTTGCGGTACCAGCAATGCGTGCACCTTGTCCTACACTTATGCTAAATACACCCGTCGCATCGGTATTAGTTTGAAACTCCTCGGTTAATACTTTTGTGCCAGTCGCAGTAGTTTGTACAATACTTGATTGCACATAAATTTTACGATTCATGGCAGGATTAGAAAATTTATCTCTAGCTACTGCTTGAAAGAAAATACCATTGCTAGGTGTTTGTGCTAACGAACTTAAACTGATTGCAATTACAATTGTAGTCAGTATAATTGATTTAATAATAATATTTATATGTTGGTACATGATTTATAGCCCTTTTTATAAGAAAAAAAACTTTTTAATTGGCTTTAATAAACTTTAAAGCATCAACATAATTTTCGGATTCAATTTTTAATACATAGGAGCCTGATCCAAGTGCACTCACATCCAGATTAATTCCTTGGAATAAATTATAACCAGATTCTTTCCGAGTCGAAAGCAAAACACCATCCGTTGTCCAAACGCTTAGGTTAAATGTTTCAGTTAATGGTGGTGTATTGACAAACTTTACTTTGGTCGTAATGTTTACCGGATTAGGGTAAAGCTTAATACCTAAACTATTAATTTTTAAACTGACTTCGCAGTTAATTACAAACTGACCACTACCTCTAACGCCATTTAAAACAGCCAGCCCGTTTTGTACATTTAAACAAGTGGCAATACTATTAAACTGTATGGCCATGCCTGTATTGGAAGCGCCTGGGATACTGCCCATGCTGCTCATCATAAAACTAGCAGATGACTGTGCTTGGAGCTTTGAGGGTATCATACCAAGCACCATCAAATTTACAATCGCTATATTTTGGAAGAAGTGTTTTAGCATTTTTTGCAGGTTATCATTTACTTGTGTAATACAGTTGCGTTGTTTTACCAGTTAAGGTATAGGATAATATTAAGTTTTCGGAACCTACAGAAACAATATCATAGATGTATTCAATTGGATTGCCATTGCTGGTTTTGGCTTGCACATGGATTTGTAATTGACCGTTAATTTTTTCAACACTGTAACTACCATTTAATCCATCAGAGTCCTGTGTGGTTAAGTTTTTCAAGAAATTGATATAGTAGGTAGCTTGCCCAACATAAGTTTTGGTCAGCGTACCTGTTTGGCTATAATTCAAAAACCAAGCTTTGTCCTGTATCATTTTTTGTGCAAGGTTAGTCTCGGCTAATGTGGTTTTCTTGGAACAAGAAGCAATCAATGTGTAAGCTGCAAGTAAACTATATAATAAATATTTTTTCATGTTCTATTTCGTTTTGAGGATGGTTTAACTTTTAAAATAAATCACTGGCCTTAATCATCATACCCAATTCAAAGCTGTTGACATTGGTTTTGATCGGTGATTTGGTAAAGGAGGTAAGCCCTTGCTTATAATGTAAAAACAGGGTGTAAAAGTTTTTGTTTTCAAAATCAAAACCTACATTACCTCTTAGTAAAAAGCGAGTATAGCTTTTATTGACTAAATTATCAGCACTTTGTCCTGATAAACGCGTATCCAAACTAGGCCCTAAAACAAAATAAAAATGGTACTTACTTGTATCGCTGATCGCTAATAGCTTCTTATAATGCATGGCCATGCTTAGGTTTAAAAACTGATCATCGGCTTTAAAGTTGGAAAAGCTTCCTAAAAATGGAGTCAAGCTTTTGGCATCCTTGTAATTATTAGCCGTAGCAATTTTATTTAAACTCACCTGAAAGGAATAGTTACTTTTTTCTCTATATATACCATCCACCCGAAAGCCTGCAAAGTAACCTGGCTTATAACCAGACGTGCTATTATCTGAAATATTGTAGTTAAAGCTTGAATTAAAGCCAGCAGCCGTAATTGCCTGATTGGAAAAGTTCATCCCAGCTAAAAGTGAAGTACTGTTTTCGGTGAAATTAACAAAGGTTCTGTTCCAGTTTGACTTAAAGCCCTTTTTGAACTTCTGAATTGCCGCCGAGCCTGGCTGCTTTAAATATAGTTTATCTTGTTGTTTTTGGGTTAATTGTTGCGCAAATGCTATATTACCCAAATGAATTAATATCATTGTGATTGTCGTCCTTACGCAATATTTCATTTTGTATGTATTTAGAATATAGTAATGCTGTAAATATGCTAAATTTTACTTTATGAATAAATAGGGCAAATGCCTCATTTATTCATTTACAGGCTTAAATTTTATTCTAAATTCAATAAGTGCACAATATCAAAATTGGGAAACAAATAGGAGCTGTAGGAAGTCTTTCTTTCATTCAAAATTTTCACTCCTTCATATGTGTCAATGCCCACTTAAGTAAGCTATTGTTATCGTTAGGGATGTTCAGTTTTTTGATTATATTATATCGATGATTTCTTACGGTCTTATCAGAAATAAATAGCAACTCGCCAATTTCCTTGCTTTTCTTTTGCTTTGATATTAAGTCTATAATTTTATATTCCGTTAAACTTAAACCTTTTAATAAATCCTCATTTGAATATTTTTTTTCAATAAAATTGAATGCCATTTTTACACTTACTTTAATTTGCTCTTCATTCCAAGGTTTAACTATATAATTTAATGAATTTGTTGTGGCAACTTCATCCATCATTTGTTTATTGCTGAAAGCCGTTACGTATATAATTTCCAGTTTTGGTAAAATAATGTATACATCTTTTACAAAGTCAATACCAGTTAATCCTTTCCCCAAGTTAATATCACATATCGCTAGGTGGGGTTTAAATTTTTTTGCCTCGGCAAGTGCTTGTTCATAATTGTGAACAAGGCAAGTGTTGTAGCCGTTCTCAATAAGTACTTCTTGTAAGTCAACCCCAACAATTATATCATCTTCAAGTATTAAAATCCTTTTTTCATCTTTCATTGTTAATTATTTTACGAAATTGAATTTTATTTTGTGTTCAACTCCAACACTGCTATATATTTCATGCTCTGCATTAAGTTGCGCACACATTATTTTTATTAACTTTAATCCTAAACTTTCTTCTCTAATTAAATTTTGATCAAATCCTGGTCCATTATTTTGAATACTTATTTCAATCTTACTGTTAATTGCTTGAATATTTAGCGTGATAATTATATTATTACCTTTATCGAATTTGAATGTATTTGAAATGATCTCATTAATAATTAATCCTAAATAAATCATTCTTTCCGATTCTAGTTCTATTTCCTCTTCTATATTATACTTAATTTGTACATCATTATCCTTTTTATATATCGCCTTAAGATGAATAGTTAATGTTGTTACATATTCTAGTACATTAATATATTCGTAATTGTCTGAATTGTATAAAAACTCGTGAACAAGAGACATGGTGTGAATCCGATTTTGAACTGCTGTTAAATTTATTTTTATTTTAGGTTCAACCAGTCTTCTTTTTTGCAAGTTGAGTAAACTATAAATTAATTGAAGATTATTTTTTACTCTATGGTGTAATTCTTTTAATAAAAAGTCATTTTTGGTTATTTGTACGTTAGTAATTTTAATATTCTCTTGTAATTCAATATTTTTTATATTTAACAGCTTTTTATTTTTTATACTTAATAGTAAAAAATGTATTAATAATATTAATGCTATAATAATTGTGCTTATGAAAATTATCAATATCCATAATTGATTTTTAACAATTTTGTTTTCGGTTTCAATTTTTATGAAATTAATATTTTTTGAATTTAATTCATCTCTTCTTTTTTTAATTTCTAGTTGACCTAATAGTAATATTGATTGATTTTGTTTTATGCCTACATTTAGTTTGTCTTTATATTGTGTATAAAGATTTAAATACTTGAGTGCAGAATCATTTTTGTTTATTTTTGTATAATAGCTATTGCATGCGGAATAGTAGCTTCGAATTACATCTTCAGCATCAATAGTTTTGATTATTTCTTTTACACTATCACTGTAAATTTTGTATGTTTTTAATTCATTTAAATTTAAATAACACAAGCTTAAGTAAATCATACTTAATGTATTGCTTTCGATATCTATTTTGCCATTATTAATTGCATATTTTAATTTAGGAATTGCATTTTCGTATGCTTTTGTGTTAAAATCGCATTTTCCCAGAAACCCCGTATACAAAGCCTTCCAGTTGTTTAAAATTTCATTTTTATTAATTAAATTAATTGATTTATCCTGCATCGCTAATTCAACTTTCTGAAGGCCTAGTGTTCCATACTTCTTCGCGCTGTCAATTTTATTATTTTGTAAATATAAACGACTTAAGTTATTGTAGTAGGAGGGGTGCGGGATATTACTATTTTTATTATAATATTTCTTTTCTTCAAAAAGTAAATAATCTTCAATCGCTATATCTGTCAGTCCACAAGCCTTGTAAATTCTCCAATAATTATTTATTAATTTATTTTCAATTAACTCGTTTCGAATGTTTATTGCTTTTGAAATTTCATTTCTAGATTTGTAGCATAATTCTAGATTAATTAATAAATATTTATAAGTATCTTTCGACAACAATTTTCTGGATTTATAAGCTTTATCCAATATGGGTAACGCTTTTTCATATTTTGATAAATCAATTAGTATGGTTGCATATATAATTGCAATATCGGCTGCTAATGGTTCCTTGTTTATTTTATTATATTGCATTTCGAAAAGCTGCTCCCATTTTTTTATAGGCAATATAATGTAAGGATTGTATTTATTTTCTTCATGATCAGCTTTAGTCCAGGTAGTAAACAATATTTTAGAAAACTGCATACTATTAAGTTTGCTTGAATCTAATCCTAATGCAAGCATTTTTTTCTGTATTTCCTCACTAGTAGTTTGGCTAGTAGCAGAAATACATAATAATATCAAAATTAGGATATAGGATATTTGCTTCATTCTTTATTGATTATGGTAAAACTATCTTTTAATACTTATACTACATTATAAAATAGTTCGTTTTTAATCTGTTTTTGTCTATTTGAGGCATGAGCCCTATTGCTATACTAAACTTTTATATGTCTTTTTACAAATATTTATACTTTATTCTAATGATTTTACAATTATTACTTCGAGAAAATTTTTCAACTTTTCATATTCGCAATCAAAATATGATACGTTTGATCAGTATGCGATTATTTTTACTATTGCAATTCAACTTTTTTGCAATTATTACTTTTTCGCAAATTAGTCAGAATGGCATCTTTTTTCAAGCTGTAGCTAAAGACAATTATGATAATCCAGCAAATCGACGTTACTTATATATACAATCGTCTATTTTGCAATCATCCATTTCTGGGCCTAAAGTTTTTATTGAGGAATTCCAAACAACTTCAGATCAAGCAGGTATTTTTACTATATGCATTGGCAAGGGCATAAATAAAGGTGGCGCTATTTCTACATTATCTGATATCAATTGGGCTAATGGCCCTTATTTATTAAACCTTAAAATTGTAATTACGCCTGTTGCTCCAAGCGCTAATTGGGACTATACCAAAGAATGGATTGATATTGGTACAACTTCTTTTGGAACAGTGCCTTATGCTTTATATTCCTCTACCTCTGGTGATTTAGGTAATAAAGTAAACATATCAGATAGTATTATTAGATATATTACGCCAACGCAATTAAACGCTAAAACATTTGATATCACCCCGATTATTTTTTCTTTGTCAAATAAAGTGGACAAGGTGGTTGGAAAGGGCTTATCCACTAACGATTATACTGCAATTGAAAAAAATAAATTATCTATCATTTCTGGTATTAATACAGGAGATGAAACATCTGCGAATATTAAATCTAAATTAGGTATCACTAATTTGAGTGGATCCAATACCGGTGATCAAGATGTAAGTTCATTTGCAACAATTTCAAATCTTGCACTGAAAGCAAATTCGATTGATGTTGATTCCGTTTTGAATCTAAAAGCTAATATTAAAGATGTTTTAACTTCTTTATCTTTAAAAGCCAGCCAAGTTGATGTTGATTCCGTTTTAAAAATTAAAGCGAATATTGAAGATGTTTTAACTTCTTTATCTTTAAAAGCCAACCAAGTTGAAGTTGATTCAATTTTTAGATTAAAAGCCAATATTTCAGAAGTTAATACATCATTTACATTAAAAGCTAATGCAACGGATCTTATTACAGGACTAGGACTTAAAGTGGATAAAGTTGAAGGTAAACAGTTATCTACTAATAATTATTCAACCGTTGAAAAAAATAAACTTGCTGCAATTTCTGGAACTAATGAGGGAGATGAAACAACGGCAACAATTAAAACTAAATTAGGGATTACGACTTTGAGTGGATCCAATACGGGTGATCAAGATTTAAGTTCATACGCATCCACAATTAATCTTGCTTTAAAGGCAAACACATCTGATATGACTACCTCATTGGGCTTGAAGGCAAATTTATCGGATCTTAATTCAGGATTAGCTTTAAAGGCGAATGCTGCTGATTTGATTTCCGGATTAGCTTTGAAAGCAAGTCTCATTGATCTTTCCACTGAATTATTTTTTAAAGAGGACAAATCAAATAAATCAAATGCTATTAATTTAGGTGGTACAGCTGCTAATGACATTTTATTTCCAACACAAAAAGCTGTAAAAGCTTATGTAGATGGTCAAATTAGTTCAGGTGGGGTCGCAGATGCTAGTATTCTAACAAGACACATTGCATCTTTAAATATCACAACAGCCTTAATTGCTGATGCATCTATAACAGATGCAAAAATTTCGAATGGTATTAATAAGTCAAAAGTTGGATTAGGAAATGTTGAAAATTCTGCAATAAGTACTTGGCAAGGTAGTAGTAATTTAAATAATTTGGGAACGATAACATCTGGTATATGGAGTGCTACTTCAGTTGACATTGCGCATGGTGGAACAGGTGCGATTACAGCAGCAGATGCAAGATTAAACTTAGGTTTAGTTATTGGCACAAATGTACAAGGGCCTTTAATTCCTGGAACAAATTATTTGGTACCCAATACGCTTATAGTTAATTCATCGAAAACTAAAATCACTTATGATGTTAATGGGCTAGTTACTGCTGGTGCAGATGCTACAACACTGGATATTGCACCAAGTGTAAATAGAAATTATGTGACAGATATTCAATCTGGTATCCTATCAAACACATCTGGCGTCAATTCTGGCGATGAAACTTTAGCAACCATTAAAACTAAGTTAGGAGTTACCACTTTAAGTGGCTCCAATACAGGTGATCAGGATGTAAGTTCATTTGCTACAATTACGAATCTTGATTTAAAGGCTAACACTTCTGATATGACTACTTCATTGGGCTTAAAAGCAAACACAATAGATCTTAGTTCTGGATTAGCATTGAAAGTAGATAAGGTTACTGATAAAGGATTATCTACCAATGATTACACAACGATCGAAAAAAATAAACTAACAGCAATAACTGGAACTAATACGGGTGATGAAACTTTGGCAACTATTAAAACTAAGTTAGCTGTTACTATCTTAAGTGGGGATAATACTGGAGACGAAAATACTGCAGGTATCAAAACAAAATTAGGAATTACCACTTTAAGTGGATCAAATACCGGTGATCAAGATTTAAGTTCATTTGCTTCCGCACTTAGTTTGGCAGATAAAGCAAATACTACTGATGTCACAACAAGTTTAGCGTTAAAGGCAAATTTAATTTCACCAACTTTGGTGACACCAATATTAGGGGAAGCTACAGCAACCTCCATAACTGCGAGCGGGGATTTGAAAGCAAAGCGATTTATTAATTCATTAGTGACTGCAAGTCCTGCTATTGACCTTACTACTGGTAACTTGTTTCAAATTAATTTAACGAGTAGTATTTCATTTTCATTGCCAACAGCGAGTACATCAAATATTGGCACATATTTGATAAAATTTACACAAGATGCCACTGGGTCAAGAGTAGTAACATTCGCAAACAATGCAACAACTACAATAAAACTTCATTGGTCAGGAGGGGTCATTCCAGTAATTACAGCAACGCCGAGTAAAACTGATATTATGACTATAATTTGCGACGGGGTTAAATATTATGCCACTATAGTACAAAATTTTTAATATGCGAGTAATCATTTCGTTTTTTATATTCTATTCATGTACAGTAAATATTTTATTTGCACAAATAGCGCCGCAAGGATTTTTAGTAAGTACAAATTCGGATGTGTTAGCTATAGGTACTCAGGTTTGGAAAGCACGTAATTTAAATGTCATCAATTATAACAATGGCGATCCGATACTTAACACAAACAACTTTAGTACTACTATTATTGGAGCTTATGATAACTATAATGATATTGCAGCAAATGCTGCAATATATGGCAGATTGTATAATTGGTATGCAATTAATGATACGCGTGGTATTTGCCCTGTTGGATGGCGTGTGCCAAGTGAAGACGATTTTGTGATTTTAACTAACTATTTGGCAGCAGGTATTTATTCAACATCAGTGATTACTACAAATGCGGGTAAAGTGGGCGGGTTATTAAAGGAAGTTGGATTTATTCATTGGACAACACCCAATACAAGTGCTACAGATGCTTTTGGCTTTAGTGGATTGCCTGGTGGTTGGAAACAAGGCACTTTATATGCTGGAATAGAGTTGGCTGCACAATTTTGGACAACTACTATCTCAACTGAAGTGCCTGGCTCGCCCTACCGATTTACTTTATACAATGATAACAATGAGTTAAGAAGAGTATATAGCACTAAAGACTTTGGATTTTCTGTTCGGTGTATAAAAAATTAGCCTGTAGAAATTTGCGATGGCTATTTTTTCAAAATAGGTTTTAGTACATTTAGCTTTCCATCAATTTTGTTTTCATCAAATTCCAATCCTAATACATGGGCAATGATTGGATAAATATTTACATTTTCAAAACCTTCAATTACTTTTCCTTTTTTAAATGCTGGGCCCCAAGCCATAAAACTTGCGCGCATCTCCACTAAATGATTATCAAATCCGTGTTTCCCTTTGGTTGTTTTGTAGGGAGATAGATTAAATATTTTAGGTATGTGCGGTATCAATAATAAATCACCTAAACGATTGTTCCAGTCATCTGATTTTTTATAATGCCAATAATCAGGAGTTTCATCTAATTTATAAACAGTGATACTGGTATCTTTTTTTAATTCCTGGTAAGTTGGTTCAATTTTTGAAGCATCCTTGGCATACAAATGTAATTGTGCATCTCCCCATGGCACTCTAAAGAAAGCCGTATCTACTGCTTTTGGTAAACCCAAGGTATTTACATTGTCTACTGTTGTCATCCCATGATCAGATACAAAAATATAACTAATCGGAAGGTTTAATGGTGCAAGTGCTAGCTGTAAAGCATGAATACTACTATCAACAAACTGAACAGATTTTTTTACTCTTGGATCTTCCGGGCCAAAATCATGGGCATCATGATCAACATCGGGAAAATAAAAGGTGATTAAGTGCGGGCGATTTTCTTCAGGAAGCGTTAACCAATCTTTAACCGCTTTGATCCTAGTTCCAATAGGTATTTTTTCACTATAATTATAATAATAGGTAGGTCGAATTCCTTGTATAGCTGCTTCAGATGCAACCCAATAAAAACTTGCAGTAATCATTTGTTGTTTTTCTGCCAATACCCATAGTGGGGTTCCGCCATACCACTTTCCTTCGGCAACCATCTTTTTATTTCCCATATTGTAAAATGCGCCAGTAGGAACATCGATATAGCTATTGTCCACCAGACCATGATGGGATGGATATAAACCAGTTACAATACTATAATGATTTGGGAAAGTAACTGAAGGATAGGAGGGTGTCATGAATTTTGCACGAATCCCATTATTGGATAAATTTTGTAAATTTTTGGCCTCATATTTTTCTGCGAAATCAGCCCTAAATCCATCTGCTGATATTAAAATAATATAGGGCTTGGCTTGCTGTGCGGGACTATTTTTTCGGCCAGGTATAATTTGCTGGGTGATGTCAATAATATTTTTTTCAGCAACAGTGTAGTTGTGGTTATTGACTTTTGAAGTATCCTGTGCTACCATTTGCCCAATGAAACTTAGGCTAATAAAGAAAGTAAATATTTTGTATTTCATAGGTGCAATTTTAAAAAGGTTTTTTAAATAACTTTTTTCTTATTTGTATACTTAATGCAACACTTAATAATGCAGCAATAATTCCTCCGGCAATGTCTAATGGAAAATGTTGTCCAAGGTATATTCTAGAATACCCACAAATTAAAGCGTATATAGCACCAGTCAGTACAACTTTTTTATTTGGAAAAAGATATACAGTGATTAAAAATAAAGTAAAGGCGGTTGCGGTGTGACCTGATGGGAAACTATTGTAAGTATGTACTTCGACACCTGCTACTGTATGAATTTGAGTAGTTGGAATGCCACTCGCTATGGGTCGATTCACATTTGGCCAGAATACATTTTTGGGCACTTGGGTCAGAATCGTAGAACTTAAAAAATTAATCAAAATAAATGCAGCATCTTTTTTTAAAAGCAATACTAAAACTAGCAAATAAGGTATCCAAATCCAGCCTTCCGCTAAATAAGTGAAATAGGAAAAAAAGGTATCTGCAAATGCGCCAAGATTGGTATTAAACCATAAAAACAAGCCATCTCTTCCAAAAATATAGCTAAGAATGAATAATATAATGGCTATGATGAATGCATAAGCCTGCGCCAATCTGTAGCTAACATTTAAGGGCAATTTTGTGCGATTTAAAATAGACATGGTTTTAATAGGCTTATTTATGCAAAATTACTAAATGTTTGTGCTTGTGAGTCAACTATTTATTTGATGGGTTGTTATAACTTTACCAAATCTCATGAATAAACAAAAAGAATATATATCGGTCATTGGCGCTAGGGAGCATAACTTGAAAAATTTTGATATTGTCATCCCTAAAAATGAATTGGTGGTGTTTACCGGTGTGAGTGGAAGCGGAAAATCATCCCTGGCTTTTGATACCCTTTACAACGAAGGGCAGCGCCGATATATGGAAAGCTTTAGCGCTTATGCAAGGCAGTTTATGGGAGATATGGAAAGACCCGATGTGGATCAAATTACCGGTTTGTCGCCAGTCATTGCTATTGAGCAAAAAACGACCAACAAAAACCCAAGGTCAACAGTTGGAACGGTTACGGAATTATATGATTTTTTGCGTTTATTATATGCAAGAATTGGGAAGGCCTATAGTTACAATACGGGAAAACCCATGGTGAAATTTTCCGAAGCAGAAATTATTCAAAATATAGCCACACAGTTTAAGGATAAAAAAATTAATTTATTGGCGCCAGTGGTGCGTGGTCGTAAGGGACATTATCGCGAGCTATTTGAGGAAATTAGAAAAAAGGGGTTTGTAAAAGCAAGAGTAGATGGAGAGATTGTAGAATTAAGACCAAAGTATCAGGTAGACCGTTACAAAATACATGATATTGAGGTAGTCGTCGATCGTATCCCAGTGAATGCGGCTATGAAAATTAGATTGGGTGAAAGTGTTTCCCAATGTTTAAAAATGGGTAAGGATTTATTATTCGTTTTAGAAGAAGGAAAAACAAAAGCGGTTCAATATTCAAAACAATTGATGTGTGAAACCACCGGACTCAGTTATGAGGAGCCTTCGCCGAATAGCTTTTCATTTAACTCACCTTATGGTGCTTGTCCAAATTGCAAGGGATTGGGAAATGTGTATGCCATTAACATGGATTTACTCATTCCAGATAAATCATTTAGTATTAAGGAAGGAGGGGTTGCGCCGTTGGGGGAAGAAAGAGAAGCAAGTGTTTATAATCAAGTAAAACAGTTTGCAAGAAAACATAAAATTAACTTAGACAAAGCCATCAATGAATTAAGCAAGGAGCAATTAGATTTGATTTTATTTGGGGACAAAAATATTTCATCCAACTTGGACTTGGATTTAAATGATGAAAATATACCTGACACCTACACTGGAAGTTATGAAGGTATTGTGCCTATGTTGAAAAGGTGGTTTACTTCCTCACAAAGTACAGAGGTATTAAAAGCATGGGTGGAGCAGTTTATGGAATTGAACACTTGCCCAACCTGTGAAGGCGCTAGATTAAGAAAAGAAAGTTTGTGGTTTAAGGTGAATGAAAAAAATATTGCATATTTAAATGAAATGCATTTGGACGACTTGCAAGCGTGGTTTAAAAAATTGCCAGCAAAGTTGGATAAAAAAGATGCACAAATTGCAAGTGGTATATTAAAAGAAATTGATGATCGTATTTCATTCTTGATGAATGTGGGATTATCCTATTTGTCTTTAAGTCGCCCTTCCAAATCTTTGAGTGGCGGTGAGTCGCAACGTATTCGTTTGGCAACGCAAATTGGATCTCAATTACAAGGGATTACTTATATATTGGATGAGCCTTCTATCGGGCTGCATCAAAGAGATAACCAAAGATTAATCACTGCATTAAAACAATTGCGAGATATTGGAAATACAGTTTTAGTAGTAGAACATGATAAGGATATTATGATGGCGGCAGATTACTTAGTGGATATTGGTCCAAAGGCGGGAATTCATGGCGGTCATATTGTTGCGCAAGGAACCCCGCAAGAAATTATCAAATTAAAATCGGATACAGCACTTTATTTGGCAGGGAAAAAGAAAATAGAGATACCGGCAGAACGCAGAAAAGGAAATGGTCAAATGATAAGTATTAAAGGTGCTACTGGTAATACTTTACAAAAAGTAAACTGTGATTTTCCATTAGGTACCTTCACCGTAGTGACGGGCGTGAGTGGAAGTGGAAAGTCCACACTGATTAACGAAACCTTATATCCTATTTTATCTCAGTATTGTTATCATAGTAAAACCAAGCCCATGTCCTATGTAAAAGTGGCAGGCTTGGAGCATATTGATAAGGTAATTGAGATTGATCAATCACCCATTGGTCGAACACCTCGAAGTAATCCAGCAACTTATTGTGGCTTTTTTACTGATATTAGAACTTTGTTTGCTTCCGTGCCTGAAGCAAAAATTAGAGGCTATCAAGCAGGTCGTTTTTCATTTAATGTTAAAAGTGGGCGTTGCGAAGTATGTGAAGGAGGTGGGATGCGTGTTATTGAGATGAATTTTTTACCAGATGTATATGTGCATTGTGAAAAATGTGGTGGAAAGAGATATAACAGAGAAACATTGGAAATTAGGTATAAGGGCAAATCCATTAGTGATGTATTAAATATGACGGTGGAGGAAGCTTGTGAATTTTTCCAAGCAGTGCCGTTTATTTATCGCAAATTAAAAGTGTTATTAGAAGTGGGATTGGGTTATATCACTTTAGGGCAATCAGCGGTTACCTTAAGTGGTGGTGAAGCGCAGCGGGTTAAATTGGCAACGGAATTAGGAAAGAAGGACACTGGTAAAACATTTTATATACTAGATGAACCCACTACGGGCTTGCATTTTCAGGACATACAATTATTAATTGGTGTATTGAATAGATTAGTAGATAGAGGCAATACCGTATTAGTCATTGAGCATAATATGGATGTAATTAAAGTAGCCGATCATATTATAGACCTAGGTCCTGAAGGGGGAAGTGGCGGCGGACTAATTCAGTTTGCGGGTACACCGGAAGAGATGATTAAAAAATCGAAAACACATACCGCTAAATATTTAGCTTTAGAAATGAATTAGACGGGAGTATGATTTTGTAACAAAATTCATAATTATTCGTTCTATTCAATAAATTATAAAACAACTTTTGAAAAATTCTTTATTATATCGTTCTTGTCTATTGATCATTGCTTTTGTGTTTCAGTCTTCAATAGTAAAGGCGGGTACTTTACAAGGAACTGTGAAGGATATGAAAGGTAAAGAAATACCATTCGCGTCAATCAGTATCAAAAAAACAACCAAGGGCACTACGGCTAATAGTAGGGGGCAGTATGCGTTGCAAATAACAAAAGGGGAATATATTGTTGTCTGTCAAAATATTGGATTTAAAACCAATGAGAAAAAAATAAAAATTGAAGATAATGTCACCACTTTAAATTTCGTTTTAGAGGAACAAGAATATGAACTGAAAGAAGTGGTTGTTTCAAATAAAGGGGAGGATCCGGCATATGAAATTATCAGAAATGCGATTAAACAAAGACCTGTCTATTTAAAGGAGTTCAATAATTTTAAATGCCAGGTGTATTTAAAAGGGCAAATACAATTGAGGGACTACCCGAGTAAGTTTTTAGGCGATACGGTCGATTTTGAGGATGGTGATACCAGTAAAGCGAAGCTGTTGTATTTGTCAGAAACCTTTGCAGATTATTCCATTAAAGACAATCAAAAAAAAGTCGAAATCACTTCCACTAAAGTCAGTGGGCGTAGTAATGGGTTTGGATTTGGGAATCCATCTATTATCTCATTTTACGAAAACAATATTGTGGTGAGTAATGCCTTTAATCCACGAGGGTTTATTTCACCCATCGCTGATAATGCCCTTAATTATTATAAATATAAATATCTAGGGTCATTTTACGAAAATGGGCTTGAGATTTGTAGAATTAAAGTTACACCAAAGCGTAAGCAAGAGCCTTTATTTTCAGGTTTCATTACTATTATTGATGGCCGTTGGTGCATTCATAGTGTACAGTTGAATTTATTAAAGGAACAGCAGCTGCAATTAGTGGATACGGTGAGCTATGAGCAAATTTATACACCCATTAATAATCAATGGGTGGTAAAGCAACAGGTGAGTAATATTGCTGGTAGTTTTTTGGGTTTCAAATTTTATGGTAGCTTTTTGCAGGTGTATAATCAATATGAAATCAATAAAAATTTTGGTCCAAAGTACTTTAGCAACATTGTCATCAAATACCTAGATAGTTCTAATAAAAAATCATTGCAATTTTGGGATAGTGCACGTCCGGTCGCTTTACTACCTAGTGAGGCATTGGATTTTATTAAAAAGGACAGTCTTGAAAAATTAAGATCCACGCCTGCCTATATGGATAGTGTCGATAAGGTCAGGAATAAGCCAAAGTTTTTTAATGTGTTTATAAGAGGTTATAACTATAGTATACAAACTAAAAAAACCTTCCTACGATTTGACCCTTTGCTCACCACCTTCCCTAGTTATTTTAATCCTGCGGAAGGAAGGGTGATGAATTTTAGAATGTCCTATTCAAAACAATTCAAAAGATATAATAATCTGCAAATTAATCCTGCTTTAAGGTACGGGTTAAGTAAGAAAAAATTATTCGGTGAGGTTATTGCCAACTACACATTCCCTACAAAATCAAGGTCCTTTATGAATGTTGGTTTTGGAAATAACGTTTTTCAGTTTAATAATAATAATCCAATTACAGAATTATACAACTCGGTGGGTGGATATATTTGGGGTAGAAATGATATGAAAACCTATTCCGCCTCATTTTTTAAAATTGGATACGGCCGAAATTTTGGACAAGGTATCAATGCATCTGTGAATTTGCAATACCAAGATCGAAAACCAATGGATAATGTGATTGAAATATTGAAGGGTAAAACTTTTGATCCAAATTATCCTACTACTTTAATGAGTGCTAATCTTGTTCCACACAAATCATTGGTAGCTAGCTTCAATGTTACCTGGAGACCTTTCTCCAAATACCTTGAACTACCTGAACGTATGATTAATTTGGGTTCAAAATATCCTACACTTAATTTTAATGTAGCAAGTGGTTTGAAATCTATAGTAGGAAGCGATGTTGATTTTGTTAAGTGGCGGGTAACTGCTTCACAAAATTTGAATTTAAAACTATATGGTAAATTAGATGCAAAAGTTATTATCGGCGGTTTTTCTAATGCAAATAAAGTATTCACGCCCGATTATCAACATTATTTAGGTAATGAAATTGCCGTGAATAACAACTATATGAATGGATTTCAACTATTGCCTTATTATACTTTTAGTAATACTGCATCCCTGTATACTGAATCCCATTTTGAGTATCATTTGAATGGATTTATTTCTAATAAAATTCCAGTATTTAAAAAATTAAATTGGTTTTTTGTGCTAGGGGCAAATACATTGAATGTAAGCGGAAAGCCTAATTAC
>JACCDP011001333.1_pt1 | contig 18287 bp, 17 predicted proteins | sample 7445841 | NCBI WGS metagenome assembly JACCDP01 (sample SAMN15323441, study PRJNA562643) | freshwater metagenome | isolation source: river surface water | place: USA:Blue River Watershed | collected 2017-08-17
CAGCCTCCGACACTGACCCCAGAGGAATCTGCAGCTCTTGCGGCTCTCCCTGCATCATCAGCTCTTCTAATCATTCATCGCGGACCAGGTGCTGGTTCTCGTTATTTGCTTGATCAAAATCAGACGGTTGCGGGAAGACATCCAGATGCTGACATTTTCCTCGATGACGTTACCGTCTCTCGTCGTCACGCAAGTTTTGACAGGGCAGGCAACATCTTCACAGTTTCTGATCTGGGTTCTATGAATGGAACCTATGTTGATTCACAGCGCGTAGATAAGCAACGTCTTATCAATGGCATGGAAATCATGATTGGAAAGTTCAGGCTCACCTTCTACTCATCAGACAAGGATCGTTAAATGGACAATGCAGTCCGCAAGCTTCAAGATCATCGGAGGCTCTACACAATTGGACAGGTTCTCACCGTTTTGAAGCCTGAGTTTGGCGATCTGTCTCCTTCCAAGTTGCGCTTTCTCGAAGACCAGGGACTGGTTACACCAGAGAGAACTGATGCTGGCTATCGAAAGTATTCTGAGGCACAAATTGAAAGACTGAGAGTCGTACTTTCACTGCAAAGAGATCAATACCTTCCGCTGAAAGTAATAAAGGAATACCTAGCGGAGCTGGATGCCGGTAGAAAGCCGCTACTGCCACGCGCCAATTCTGTAAGCCTTCGAAAGGGTCAAAGATTCTCAACTGCGCAGCTAAAGAGTGAAACCGGATTATCCGACACAGCCTTCAAGGAAGCGGCAGACCTGGGGCTCTTCGGTCCGCAGCCACACTCGTCACACGAAGTTGAGATTGCATTTGCTTTAGTTGGTTTAGAACAATTTGGACTTCAGCCGCGGCACCTGAGAGGCCTCAAAGCTGCTGCTGAGCGCGAGGTTGGAATCATTACAGGTGTCACTGAACCAGTAGTTCGAAAGAAGGCCCCAGATTCGGCTGCAAAGGCTGCTCACCTCGGACGCGAAATAGCGGAACGTTTTGGCGCAATCAGGGCACATCTAGTGGCTGGCGCAATCGACAAAATCGAAGGTTAGCGACACGCGGGGCAGATAAACCCTAAAGTCTTGGTTGAAGGCAAACTTTTATCTCGTCTTGAAAAAAAGGAGATGCGTTGGAGATTCAATCACCAACTTTGTTTGACGATGGCGTGCCGGCAACACCGCTGGGCTATCGAGGAACCTCTGCTGCCGCAGCTGCAGGCATCTCATATCGTCAGCTCGACTACTGGGACAGAACAGGACTGGTAGTTCCTTCGATTCAATCCGCAACCGGATCTGGCTCTCAAAGACTCTATTCTTTCCGAGACATTCTGGTTTTGAAGCTGGTAAAGCGACTTCTAGACACGGGTGTTTCTCTGCAGCAGATTCGCATTGCAGTTGAACAGCTAAAGGCTGCTGGCATTGCCGATTTGACTAACACCACTTTGATGAGCGATGGAGCAAGGGTTTACCTTTGCACATCACAGGATGAGGTAATTGACCTGCTTGGGCAAGGCCAAGGTGTGTTTGGAATTGCGGTAGGCCGTCTTGTGCGCGAGGTTGAGGCAACCTTGATTGACTTTGCTGCTGAGGAAGCGCAGATTCAAGACGAGCTAGCAGCTCGCCGCGCTAGGAAGATTTCCTAGACCACCAACGCTTCTTCTTGGGCTTTAGCTCTTGGACTTCAATAATTTCGTCGATGCCAGTTCCTCGGATTGACCTACCTACCGCACCAACTTTGTCGCGGTTGCCTTGAGCTTGCTCCAACTCACTGAGCGCACCAGCCAACAGCCAATCAAAACCGCGAGCAATTTCAGCAGCGCCTTCAGCTGGCCAGGAGTGAATCGGTCTTGCCGCTCCGGTAGCTTGCTGAACCGCAGCCCGCTCTTCAAAGTAGGGCATCAGGATCTGGTCGCCGAATAGCTCTTTCAGCTCCTTGATTCGGTAGTCGTGCTCATGTGACTGGGGTCGGAACCTGTTTACAACAACACCTAATAACTGCAGGCGAGGAGAGAGCTTGGCTGAGATTTCCTGGATCGCCTTTCTAGCGCGATCGGCAGCAATCACGGAATAGAGAGCAGGCTCCGTCACTAGGACTACCCGGTCCGATGCCACCCAGGCTGTTCTGGTTAGAGCATTGATCGATGGTGGGGTGTCAATGATGACCAGGTCATAGTCATCTTCAATTTTCACCAAGACCTCTTCTAGTTTCCAGACATCGTTTACCGAAGGAGCTGGGTTATCTAGTAGCAGCGAACGCGGTGACCCCACCAAAACATCCATCTTGCTTTCTCTGAACCAGGCGGAGGGGACGATGGCCCTGCGAAGAGTTGCGACCTTGCCGGTTTGGAGAACCTCTGCCACCGAGAATCCCTGATCGGACGGAGCCGCCAAACCGCTGGTGGCATCGCACTGAGGATCGAGGTCAATTACAAGGGTGTTCAGTCCACGATTGAGTGCCGCGGAGGCTAGACCCAGGGCTACGGTGGTTTTACCCACCCCGCCTTTTAGGGAACTCACGCTAAGCACATGCATTGCAATAGGCTACCTTTTTATCTGTTGCTAGTCATTCAGCTAGCGCCAGTTTCAGCGGAGAGCCCAATGTTTAGGAAGATTCTTGTCGCCAACCGAGGCGAGATAGCGGTCAGGGCATTCCGCGCTGCCTATGAACTGGGCTACCAGACGGTTGCGGTCTATCCGCACGAGGACCGTAATTCGATTCACCGTCAAAAAGCGGATGAGGCGTATGAAATTGAAGCCGATGGCTCGCCAGTTCGCGCCTACCTCAGTGTCAGTGAAATTATTCGTGTGGCAAAAGAGTGCGGGGCAGATGCCATCTATCCAGGCTATGGATTTCTTTCGGAGAATCCTGATTTAGCTCGTGCCGCCAAAGAAAACGGAATTGTTTTTGTTGGCCCAAGTGCCGAGGTATTAGAACTAGCAGGAGACAAGGTAAATGCTAAAGCAGCTGCCATGCGAGCCGGCGTTCCTGTTCTGAACTCAACTGAATCTTCTAGTGACACCAAGAAGCTGATTGGCGAGGCAAAAAAGATTGGCTTTCCGCTTTATGTGAAGGCGGTTGCCGGTGGCGGTGGCCGCGGAATGCGCAAGGTTGACCAGGCAGCTGATCTGCCAGCAGCACTAGAGCAAGCGATGAAGGAAGCCGGCGGAGCATTCGGTGACTCCAGAGTCTTTCTCGAGCAGGCGGTAATAAGGCCAAGACACATTGAGATTCAGATTCTCGCCGATCAACACGGAAACGCGATGCATCTGTTTGAAAGAGACTGCTCAATTCAAAGGAGAAATCAAAAAGTTATTGAGATTGCCCCTGCTCCAAAACTAGATGACTCTCTCCGGAAACAGCTTTTTGCCGATGCGATTTCATTTGCCAAAGAAATCGGTTATCAGAACGCGGGTACCGTTGAGTTTCTAATTGAGACCGAAGGTCCAAACGCTGGCAAGCATGTCTTTATCGAGATGAACCCGCGTATTCAGGTTGAGCACACTGTCACCGAAGAGATAACCGATGTCGATCTCGTTCAATCACAACTAAGAATTGCCCAAGGGGAAACGCTCAAGCAGCTCGGCCTTAGCCAAGAAACTCTCACCCCACACGGCTTCGCAATTCAATGCCGCATCACTACTGAAGACCCCTCAGCGGGATTTAGACCTGACACTGGAATGATTACGACCTATCGATCACCAGGCGGGGCAGGAATCCGTCTGGACGGTGGAACGGTAACTACCGGTGCTGAGGTTTCCCCACACTTCGACTCAATGCTGGTGAAGCTGATTGCGCGCGGAAGAGATTTTCCAGCCGCCGTTCAGCGAACCAGACGCGCATTGGCTGAATTCAGAATTCGCGGTGTTGCAACCAACATTAATTTCTTGCAAGCAGTTGTCGACGATGCCACGTTTGCCAATGGAGATTTGTCAACCCGATTTATCGATGAGAGACCAGGGCTGATGCAGGCTAGGGTTTCGCAAGATCGCGGAACCAAGGTTCTGCAGTGGCTAGCTGAGGTGACAGTAAATCGTCCTTATGGTGAGCGCGGCGATAAACCAAATCCAGAAGACAAGCTGCCAAAGATTGATCTGAGCGCCTCAGCACCAGAGGGAACCAAGCAGCTTCTCACCAAGCTCGGCCCTGAGAAGTTTGCCAGCTGGCTACGTGAGCAGCAAAGAGTCCTAGTCACAGACACGACTTTTAGAGATGCTCATCAATCTCTCCTGGCTACGAGAGTTCGTTCAAAGGACCTGGTTGCAGCAGTTCCTTATGTTGCGAGAATGACCCCGCAACTTCTTTCAATTGAGGCCTGGGGTGGCGCCACCTACGATGTTGCACTTCGTTTTCTAGGTGAAGATCCTTGGGATCGACTTGCTGCTATCAGGCAAGAGCTACCAAACATCAACATTCAAATGCTTCTTCGGGGTAGAAACACTGTTGGCTACACTCCATACCCAACCGAGGTAACTGATGCTTTTGTAAGAGAAGCCGCGCAGACCGGTGTTGACATCTTCCGCATTTTTGACGCACTCAATGATGTCAATCAGATGACCCCTGCAATCAAGGCGGTCAGAGAGCAAACTGGATCGATAGCTGAAGTTGGTATCAGCTACACCGCAGATTTGAATAATCCAGCGGAGAAGCTTTACACACTTGATTACTACCTAAAGCTGGCTGAGCGGATGGTGAAAGCTGGCGCTCACATTCTGGCTATCAAAGACATGGCAGGCCTTCTCAGACCAGCTGCGGCGAGCAAACTGGTTTCAGCTTTGCGTGAGCGATTTGACTTGCCAGTGCACCTGCACACTCACGACACCGCAGGCGGTCAACTGGCAACACTCATGGCTGCGATTAACGCTGGTGTGGATGCGGTAGACGTGGCAAGCGCTCCTATGGCCGGCACAACATCGCAGCCATCGATGTCAGCGTTAGTAGCCGCACTTTCCAACACCGAACGTGATACACAGTTGGATTTAGATGCGGTTTGCGATCTCGAACCTTATTGGGAGGCAGTCCGCAGGGTCTACGCGCCATTTGAGTCCGGTCTTCCTGGTCCAACCGGCAGAGTTTATGAACACGAGATTCCAGGTGGTCAGCTTTCTAATCTCAGACAGCAAGCAATTGCACTGGGTCTTGGCGACAGGTTTGAGCTCGTCGAGCAAATGTATGCCGCTGCTAACTTAATTCTTGGAAGACCGCCAAAGGTAACTCCAAGTTCGAAAGTGGTGGGGGACTTAGCACTTCACCTAGTGGCGGTTGGTGCAGATCCGAAAGACTTTGAAGCCAATCCAGATAAATACGACATACCAGATTCGGTGGTTGGATTTATGGCTGGTGAGCTAGGGGATCTGCCTGGCGGTTGGCCAGAACCATTTAGGAGCAAAGTTCTGAAGGGTCGAAAAGTCGACGTTTCCATCAAGCCTGTCAGCGATAGCGACAAAGCAATTTTGAGTGGAGAAGATTCAACTGCAAGACGACAAAAGCTGAATCAGCTGCTCTTCCCAGGCCCACAAAAAGAATTCGAAAAAACTCGCAGCAACTACGGCAACCTCGACAGTGTTGACACGATTGACTATCTCTACGGACTGGATCCAGAGAATGAACATGTGGTTGAACTAAGGAAAGGTCTGCAGCTACTGGTTGGCCTAGAGGCAATTAGTGAGCCTGACAGTAAGGGTTTCCGCACAGTTATGACCAAACTAAATGGTCAGCTCAGACCTGTCACTGTTCGCGATCACAAGGTCGCAATTGTTGAAGCCTCGGCTGAGAAGGCTGATCCGACCAAGCCAGGTCACGCGGCTGCCCCCTTCACGGGCGTAGTGACCCCCAAGGTTTCGGTGGGGGACCAGGTGGAGCAGGGCCAACCAATAGCCTCAATTGAGGCCATGAAGATGGAAGCGACAATAGCCGCTCCAATTGGTGGCAAGATTGTACGGCTGGGAATTGCTGGACCGACTCCGGTCGAGGGCGGCGATTTGATAGCTGTTATTGAATAGAGGACCATGTCGCAATCGCAAGACGATTACTCATCGGGGGAAAAGACCAACTTCGCTGATCTTGAACTAGATCCGGAGCCAACCGAACTTACCCAGCTCGTCGCCCAGACCGAAGCTGTGCCAGTCAGCCCCAACATTTTTGAAGAGGCTGAGCCCGCGAGCATGTTGACTGCCGATCGTCTTCTGAAAGACGAGGCGAGACCTCTTGTGTTGCCAGAGACATTTTGGCGAAGAATGGTTTATCGCATCACTTTTGGTCGCATCAATCCGGGTGATAACAAGAAAGTTAGAGCTCGTCGCGCACTAGACGCTCGCATCATGGCAGATCTGCGAGGAGAAACTAAGTTTGTTCCGGTGCTAACACGTAAGGGTGGAGTGGGTAAGACCACGGTCACTACCCTGATAGGAATGGCGATGTCGCTCGTTCGCGAGGACAGAGTCTTGGCAATCGATGCCAACCCAGATCGCGGAACCCTGGCGGAGCGAGTCGAACAAAAGAGCGACCGAACAGTGCGCGATGTGGTTCGCCGAGCAGGCGGTATCAATAGCTTCACTGTATTTAGCGACTTTGTTTCACGCGATCGCACACGACTTGACGTCCTAGCATCTGACACCGATCCAATGCTCTCGGAAGCTTTCAATGAGGGTGATTACAACGTTGTTGCTGACATAGCTTCTCGCTATTACAGCATCTGTCTTACCGACTGCGGTACTGGCATTGTTCACAGCGTCATGCGCGCTATCTTGCTGCGAGCAAACGGATTGGTAGTTGTATCGGGCGGCAGCATTGACGAGGCAAAGCTAGCGAGTGAAACCCTTACCTGGCTCGAATCAAATGGATTCGGAGAGTTGGTAAAGAATTCAGTGGTTGCTCTAAACACCGCTACCTACGGCACACAGCTTGTGAAACTGGATGAAATTGAAAATCACTTCAAGACTCGCGTGCGAGCGGTAGTGAGAATTCCTTATGACCCAATGCTGGCAGCGGGTGCTGCTGTGCAGTTCGACAAACTTCATCCCGCCACCAAGCAAGCCGCACGCGATCTCGCTGCACTAGTGGTTGACGGTTTGGTGGCTTGAGCGTAAGAGAAATCCGGCTGTTTGGAGATCCAATTCTCAAAACAGTCTGCGACAAGGTTGATGACCCAGCTCGGGTGAAAGATCTGGTCAACGATCTCATCGAAACAACTTCCCAACCCGGTCGCGCCGGTGTTGCAGCTAATCAGATTGGCATTGGCCTGGCTGTATTTGCATATTTTGTGGATGGCAAAGCGGGATATCTAATCAATCCGGAAATTGTAGAACTCAGTGGCGAACTAGTTGAGCTGGATGAAGGCTGCCTGTCTCTGCCTGGTCTATGGCATAAAACCCCGAGATACTCCAAAGCAGTCGTTCGAGGACTTCAGCTAGATGGAAAATCCATTGAGCTTGAAGGGGAAGGACTACTTGCTCAGGTTTTGCAGCACGAGTGCGACCATTTGCAGGGAATTGTCTACATAGAAAAACTAAACCCTGAGGAGCGAAAGCTTGCGCTTCGCTCTCTCAGGGCACAGCCGTGGTTTAGACGTTAGCGTAGATTCTGTCGACTTGAGTGGCGAAGTCTTTTAGAACCTGGGCTCGCTTGATCTTCAATGACGGAGTCAGGTGACCGGATGCTTCCGTTAGCTCAACATCCAAAATCTCAAACTCCTTGATTTGCTCCGCATTTGAAAAGCGTTGGTTCACTTCATCAACGGCCTTCTGAACCTCTGCCCGAATAGCTGGATTCTTAGTTGCCTCAGCAAGACTGAGTTTCTCAGTGATGCCATTTTGTTCGCTCCAAACTGGAACCATTTCGGGGTCCAGAGCAATCAAAGCGCCAATGAAGGGCTTCGCGTCGCCAATCACGACTACCTGACCAATTAGCGGGTGAGCGCGAAGAGGATCTTCAATTGGTGCGGGAGCCACATTCTTACCACCCGCAGTTACAATCAATTCCTTCTTGCGACCGGTGATTGTCAGGAAACCATCTTCATCTAGTTCACCGATGTCGCCACTTCTAAACCAGTCATCGACAAAGACTTCTCGTGTAGCGGCTTCATTTCGCCAGTAGCCGCGCATGATGTTGATACCGCGCAACCAGATTTCGCCATCTGGGGCAATCTTGATGCCAGTTCCTGGCAGAGCTCTTCCAACCTTGCCGATTTTCTGCCAGCTGACTCTTCCGATGACAGCGGCAGCCGCTGTTTCAGTTAGGCCATAGCCTTCCAAAACAATTAAGCCAATGCCTCTGAAGAAGTGGCCCAGACGTTCCCCGAGTGGAGCACCACCGGAGATTGCGTAGCGAACCTTGCCGCCCATGGCAGCGCGAAGTTTGCCATAAACCAATTTATCAAACACCCTGTGCTTGAGCTTCAACGAAAGCGAAGGACCCTTCGGGTCGTCTAGTCCTCGAGAGTAATCAATTGCAGCTTGGGCAGCGGCTCTAAAGATTTTTCCTTTACCGCCAGCTTCAGCTTTCAATTCAGCGTTGTTGTAAACCTTTTCGAAGACTCGAGGCACCGCCAACAGGAACGTTGGCTGGAAGACTGGCAATTCCGCCGCAACCAACTTGGTATCTGGCAAGTGACCGACTCGAATTCCTGCGTAGACGCAAAGCACTGATACGTAGCGGCCAAGAATGTGAGCGAGTGGTACGAATATCAATGAGTGCTGGTATTCGTTGGCGATCTCTGGGATTTCAGCGGCTGCGTTCTTGCAGTGGTCCACAAAGCTCTTGTGTGTGAGCTCACAGCCCTTTGGGTTTCCAGTGGTTCCCGAAGTGTAAACGATGGTGGCTAGATCTTTGGCTTCTGCGTTTGCGCGTGCGGACTCTAGATCTGCATCGGACACCCTTTCGCCTAGCTGGTGAAGATCTGAAAAGTCCTTAGAGTCAATGCGCCAAATCTGCTTCAGCCTCGGGCAGGTACTCTTCACTGCCTCGACTCTTTGTAGATGGTCATCATTTTCAATAAAGACCGCAACAGCATCCGAATCGGAAAGAATCCACTGAATTTGTTGAGGAGAGGAAGTTTCATAGATTGGCACCACAACGCCGCCGGCAAACCAGATCGCGAAGTCAATTACGGTCCACTCGTAGCGTGTGCGGGACATCAGGGCAACTGCATCACCGGGCTTGATGCCGCTGGCGATCAGACCTTTTGCCAGTGATTGAACTTCAGACAAGAAGTCAGCTGAGGTAACATCTCGCCAGGTTCCGTCAGGATTCTTGCGGCTGAAAAGAGCGTGGCTTGGATTCTTCTTTACTCTCTCCAGCAATATGTCAGTTGTATTTTCCCGTGGGTTAGATTCGACCCTTAGCGGTACGTCGTAGGACTCCATTGTTCTTCCTCTCTGAGGTATCTAAAACTTTATTGCTAAAAACCGGTCCCTAGGGGCCTTTTATTCTTTGTTTTAGGGGCAATTCTCTAAAGGCCCGAATAGGGCCTAAAATTTGTGGTTCTGAGCTATTTGGGAGAGGTCACTTGCTAAGCCTTGGGGTCGATATCGGCGGAACCAAAATCCTGGCCGGGGCAGTAGACCCCTCCGGAGAGGTCGTTGCCGAGAGACGCGTTGCATCGCCGGCCCAGAATCCAGACCAAATGATTAACACGGTCTGCAACCTAATCGACGAAGTCATCTCGGAGGTTGGAGGGGTGGCGGCAATTGGCGTTGCAGCTGCCGGATTTATGAATCTTGAGCGAACAACAGTTCTTTACGCCCCAAATCTGAATTGGCGAAATGAACCTCTGCAGCAAAGAATTAGCGACCAAATTGGCAGACTCGTAATTATTGAGAACGACGCCAATGCAGCAGGCTGGGCAGAATTCAGATTTGGCGCAGGTAAGAATTTTCGTAGCATGACGATGCTCACTCTAGGCACCGGCGTGGGCGGAGCGGTGGTTGAAAATGGTGCTTTGCTGCGTGGTGGATTCGGAATCGGAGCCGAGCTTGGCCATATAACTGTTGTTGAAAATGGGTTGCCATGTGGGTGCGGACGCAAAGGATGCCTTGAACAGTATGCATCCGGCACAGCACTTCTTAGATCGGCGGTTGAATTGGCAGATTCCGATAATCCACTTGGAGCGCGGCTGAAAGAAATCAAAAAGCAAACTGGAGAGCTATCAGGCCATCAGGCCTACCAAGCTGTCATAGAAGGCGATGAAGGAGCTCAGCTACTAGTTAGAAACACAGCGGAGTATTTGGCCTCGGCAATGGCGAGCTTGGTTGCAGTGTTGGATCCAGAGGTCTTTGTGATTGGGGGCGGATTATCCGAACTTGGAGACCACCTTCTCAAGCCGCTGCGAGAGGGGCTGAAAAAGCAATTGCCTGCCGCTGGGTTCAGGCCAGAGGCGCAGGTACTAATTGCTAAATTTTCCAACTACGCAGGCGTAATTGGGGCGGCTGAATTGGCACGCGAATCAGCGGCTAAACTTTAGGGCTGGAGGAATTTTGACTTACCTGATTCTCAAAAACATAGTTCTTGGGCCCATTCTGAATCTACTTTTCAGGCCCTGGGTTCGAGGTAGCGAGAACGTTCCTCGCAAAGGCGGAGCTGTGCTCGCGTCCAATCACTTATCGTTTGTCGATTCAATTTTTCTTCCACTAAAAGTCAGAAGACCCGTCACATTCTTAGCCAAGAGTGATTACTTCACGGGGAAGGGCTTCAAGGGCGCTGTAATTCGCTGGTTTTTCAAGTCAACTGGCCAGCTCCCGATCGACAGAAGTGGTGGTAAAGCATCAGAAGATTCTCTCAATACAGGCCTGGGTGTTCTCGAAAGACAATTGCTTCTTGGCATTTACCCGGAGGGGACACGCTCGCCTGACGGCAAGCTTTACCGCGGAAGAACCGGAATTGCTCGCATGATTTTGGAGGCGAGAGTGCCAGTTGTTCCGGTTGCCATGATTGACACTGACAAGGTTCAGCCGCTGGGAGCGAAGTATCCAAAGATTCATCGAGTCGGAGTGAAGTTTGGTCCGGCACTAGATTTTTCTCGGTTTGCCGGAATGGAAGGCGAGCGGGCAGTGCTGAGGGCTGTCACTGACCAGATTGTCTATCGCATTAAAGAGCTTTCTGGGCAAAGATATGAAGACGTATACGCATCGACCATTCGCAATCGCATGGCAAGACTCGAAGATTAAGGGAAATTTTGCAAGACTTTGGACTAGATAACTTCCGCAAGCTGGAAGCAAAGCAGCAGCCAACCTGGCCCGATGCTGACTTGCTCAAGTCAGTAACGGATGAACTCTCTAAGTTGCCACCGCTGGTCTTTGCCGGTGAGGTCGACACCTTGCGTTCTCGCCTTGCCGATGCTGCTTCCGGCAATGCTTTCTTATTGCAAGGTGGCGATTGCGCGGAGACTTTCGTTGATGCAACTGCGGACCGTATTCGTAATCGAATCAAGACTGTATTGCAGATGGCAGTTGTTTTGATGTATGGCTCTTCTCTTCCGGTTATCAAAATGGGAAGAATGGCAGGACAGTTTGCCAAGCCACGCTCGAGCGATACCGAAACCAGGGGAGACCAGACACTTCTCGCCTACCGCGGCGATGCGGTGAATGGCTATGAATTTACCGAGGCAGCTAGAGGGCATGATCCAAAGCGTTTGCTACAGGCTTATCACACATCAGCTAGCACCTTGAACCTAATCCGAGCCTTCACAACCGGAGGCTTTGCCGACTTGCGTGAAGTGCATGCCTGGAACAAGGGCTTCACCGATAATCCCGCGAACAAGCGCTATGAGTCAATCGCTGGTGACATTGATCGCGCGATGCGATTCATGGAAGCATGCGGAGTAGATTCAGCTGAGCTTCGTTCAACGGAATTCTTCGTGTCTCACGAGGGCCTGCTTTTTGACTACGAGCGTCCACTGACTCGAATCGACTCCAGAACCAACACTCCTTACGTGACAAGCGGACATTTCATCTGGATCGGGGAGAGAACCCGCCAGCTTGATGGCGCACACGTTGACTTTTTCTCGAAGGTTAGAAATCCAATCGGCGTGAAGCTCGGGCCTTCGACAAGTCGAGATGATGTACTGAAGCTAATTGACAAGCTAGATCCTAATAGAGAGCCGGGTCGCCTGACCCTAATTAGCAGAATGGGTGCTGGCAAGATTCGTGAGGCACTGCCACCGCTGGTTGAAGCTGTGCGCGATGCTGGCGCTAAGCCACTTTGGATTACAGACCCAATGCACGGTAACGGCATAACCACTAAGAATGGTTACAAGTCCAGAAGATTCGATGATGTCATGGACGAGGTCATGGGCTTCTTTGAGGTTCACAGACACACTGGCACTCATCCAGGCGGATTGCACGTTGAACTCACCGGTGACGACGTTGCAGAGTGTTTGGGAGGATCCGAGCAGATCGATGAAGGGACTTTGGAGCAGCGCTACGAGTCAGTCTGCGACCCAAGGCTAAACCACATGCAGTCGCTTGAACTAGCATTTCTAGTGGCGGAACAGTTAGTGCAGACAACCAGGAGAACAGGTGATAACTGAGCAGGTCAAGGCTTGGATCACAATCGAGCAGGCTGCCGAACTTCTATCAGTCAGCCCCTCCAAAGTTAAGCGATACCTAGAGGAACACGTGTTGTTCGCCGTCAAAATCGACAAGCAACTAATGATTCCAGCTGAACTAATCGTTGATAAAGAGCCGCTTAGCAGCATTCGAGGAACCATGCTGCAGCTGTTAGACCTTGGGCTGACCGAACCGGAAGCAATCGAGTGGCTCTATCAAATCAATGATGCGCTGGGGGAGACTCCGATGTCAGCGCTACTCAAGGGGCACAAGGCTCCAGTTCGCAGAGCAGCTCAGGCGCTTGGTTAGGACTGCCGGTTAATAACCTTCTCGGTTAGGTAGCTCAGCATTTTCCTCGCTTGATTATTGACTTCTAATCCCGCGAGCGCTTCAATCGCCCGGGTCGAGTGCTCTTCAATCATTCTCTCGGTTTTCGCAAGAGCTCCTGAGTCCGTGATGGTTTGGCGCATAAACGAAAGTTGCTCGTCTTCTATTTCGCCTGCTACCAAGAGCTCATTAAAGATCTTGGAAACACTGGCTGGAACGTTCTCTAGCGTTAGCCCAACCAAGACTGTTCGTTTGCCTTCTCTCAAATCATCACCGGCTGGTTTTCCGGTGACTTTCGGATCACCAAAGACACCGAGCACATCATCTCGAAGTTGGAACGCCAGACCGAGCGGTATACCGAATTGACTCAGAGTGTTGAGGGTTTGCTCGCTGACACCGCTCAGCGCAGCTCCAATCAGCAGCGGAGCTTCCAGTGAATACTTTGCGGTCTTGTAAAGCATCACACGATTGGCAATTGCAACGGCCTCAGATGGATTGCGCGTGGGGGCGGCATTCTCCTCAAGAACATCAAGGTATTGACCCGCCATCACTTCAAAGCGCATCCTTGAAAACTGCTTTCTGCAGTTTTGTTCATTCTCAGGATCTACAGTCTTCAATGCAGAACCGAACAGCTCAGAGCTCCAGGCCAAAAGCAGATCGCCCGTTAGAACCGATCCGGCCACACCAAATCTGACTGAAGATCCCGTATAGCCGTGCTTTGCATGCAGTTCCTCAAAGCGCTTGTGAATTGAGGGCTGACCGCGCCTGGTATCAGATTGATCCAACAGATCATCGTGTACCAAAGCTGCCGCATGGAACATTTCCAGCGCTGCAGCTACTCCAACAATTGGAGAATCCAGCGACAAATCAGCCTCGGAAACCTCAGTTGGTTGGTAGCCAGCCCAGCTCCAGAAACAAAACAGCGCCCTGAACCGCTTTCCACCAGCCAGCATTGCCTGGGTGTAATCGATGATTGGGATCAAATCAGGAGAAATCTCGGCCAATTCCGAGCGTTTTTCATCGCAAAAGTCGTCTAGCCTCTGTTGGACAAGTTTTAGCAGGATATCTTGAGGCATACGGGATAGCCTAGCGACCGAATTTTGTTTACAATCAGTGGAAGGAGGACCTAAATGGCACTATCTGAACACGAGCAAAGACTGCTCGAAGAGATGGAGCGCAATCTTCTCAAAGAAGACGCCGCTCTAGCTGGCAAAGCCAGCCAACTCGGGTCCACTAATCGAAGCGCCGGCAAGTTGGTGGCCGGGGTGCTGACCATGCTGATTGGACTAGGACTTCTGATTTTCGCGGTCATGATCCAGTTCGCCCTGTTTGGGGTGGTTGCCTTTGTGGTCATGGTGATGGGCATGGTAATTGCCAGTGCTAATTTCCAGCTGCCTGAGCTTCCGAAGCCAAATCAACAGCGATCTGGCAGCTTCTTTGAGGACCGCTGGAACCAGCGATTCAATGGCGAATAAGCCCCTGATTTAGACCGAAACCCCCGAGAAATCGGGGGTTTTTCTATATGAAAATGTGACCAAAATATGACTGAATATGTAGCAAAGTGGGGCAAAGTGGAGTAAAGTGGAGGGAATTAGGGAAGGGGAGGGCCGCAATGCTGCTTGGCACACACAGCCCCCGTTTAGACGACAAGGGTCGTCTGATCCTCCCCGCCAAATTTCGCGATGATCTAGCCGAAGGGGTAGTCATTACCCGCGGCCAAGAGCGATGCCTCTATGTCTTTTCAAAGCGTGAATTTGCTGGTGTCCATGAAAAAATCCGGCAAGCTCCAGTCACCTCTGAGGAGGCTCGCAAGTATTTGCGAGTCTTCCTCTCTGGTGCAACCGATGAGATTCCCGACAAGCAGGGCCGAGTTCTGCTACCGCAAATCCTGCGCGAATATGCCGGTCTAAACAAAGAACTGACCATCATCGGCGTCGGTGCCAGAGCGGAAATTTGGGATGCCACCAGCTGGCAGAAGTACTTAGCGAACAACGAAGAGAAATTCGCCACTCAAGCCGAGGAGGTGATTCCGGGTCTGTTCTGACCCTGCTTTCAAGTCCTTGGCCGAACCGGCTTTCTTCCCCTAAGTCGGACACTGAGAAACCAAGCCTCAGCTCGGACAAGGATCTGGATGCAGGGACAGATTTCCGAAGAAGATGAATCAAATCTCTCACCTCCACCAGCCCGTAATGCTTGAGCGTTGCTTAGAGCTCCTGGCACCTGGAATCGTCAGAAGCAATCCAGTTGTGGTTGATGCGACCTTGGGGCTTGGCGGTCACACCGAAGCGCTCCTTAGCACTAATGCGAATCTCACCGTCATCGGATTTGATCGTGACCCAGTGGCACTTGAACTAGCCAGTGAGCGACTGAGTCGATTTGCCGATCGCTTCCATGGCGTCTTGGCAACCTATGACCAGCTAACCAGTGCTCTGAGTGAGCTTGGTATTACGCAGGTGCAGGGAGTTTTATTTGACCTTGGCGTCTCGTCAATGCAACTCGACCAGAGTGAGCGTGGTTTTGCTTATGCGCAAGATGCCCCACTGGACATGCGAATGGACCAATCCCGCGGCCAGTCTGCAGCTGAACTATTAGCGGAAAGCAGCGAAGAAGAACTCACAAGAATCTTCAGAACTTATGGCGAGGAAAAGTTCGCTTACCCAATTGCTAAAGCAATTGTGAAGCAGCGAAGTACTCAACCAATAATTCGATCCAGCCAACTGAACCAGTTGGTTGAGGGAGTTGTCCCAAAAACTTTTGGCAAGCAAACCGGACACCCGGCCAAGCGGATCTACCAGGCTTTGCGAATTGCGGTCAATGACGAACTGACAATTCTGAGCGAGGCGATTCCGCAGGCAATTTCAGCACTCGCCCCTGGTGGTCGCATCGTTGTGATGAGCTACCACTCCTTAGAGGATGCGATTGTCAAGCAAGCTTTCCAAACCGCTGCCAGCTCAAGTACACCGATTGAGCTTCCAATTGAACTTCCCGGATCGGGACCACGACTGCGCGTTATCACCAAGGGTGTTGAGCGTGCCAACGAAGTAGAACTATCAACTAACCCCCGCGCAGCCTCGGCTCGGTTGCGCGCTGCAGAAAAACTGGAGGCAGCCTGATGAGACTAATGATGCTTAGTGCAAACGAAGCGAAGCGCCTAAAACCTGGGCTGTACACCGGTCTGGTACTGGTGCTCGGACTCCTTTTGGTCCAGCTGGTGCAGCTTGGACTGAACATGGCGCTCACCCAAGATGCTTACTACCTCAGCAAGCTATCAAGCGAAAAAAGACAGCTTGCAACTGAGGTGCAGATTATTCAGGAGCAGGTTGACTCGCTCGCCTCGCCACAGAATCTAGCCGATGCTGCCAACCGCCTAGGCATGGTCGCTAATCCTTCGGCGGTGCTAATTGATATCGTCAACGACAAGATTTACGGAGCCCCAAAGCCCGCTCAGGCGCAGGCCGCGGCAGCCAGCGCAAACCTGGTTGCTAACTCAGCGCTGGTCACGGTGAGTAAGTTCACCGCGAGCTCGGTGGCAGCGGCCAGCTTGGAGTCCAGTGTGGCAGACCAGCCCCAGGCAAGCTCTCAAGTAGCTTTGGTGGCAGGTCAAATACCGGCATCACCAACCAGGTAGGGCAGCATGGGCAATCACGCAAGCGTGACTCGTCGCCTATCCCTATTCGCCCTTCTTTTAGTCCTGTTAGTTGTTGCCCTGAGCATTCGACTGGTTGATTTTCAGATCGTTCGGGCTGATGAAATTCGCACCGAGTCGCTCGAGAGCCGAAAAGAGACCAGAACGCTTACTGCCTTGCGCGGAGACATCCTTGACTCAAACGGCGAGGTGCTGGCCAGAACCGTCTTCCGCTACGACATCAACGCTGCACCCAAGAATGTTGGACCGGTGATTCGTTATGTCGACGGCAATCGCACTGAAATTTCAGTGGAAGCCGCTGCCGATGAACTTTCGAGAATTCTCGGCCTAAGCGCAGCGGAAGTGCTGGAGAAAATCTCTGGGGATTCCGCCTATTCGAATCTTGCCAAGAAGGTTGATGCGACTGTTTACAACCAAATCAGAGATCTGGATATCCCGTGGATCTATTGGGACAGATTTGCCTATCGCCTCTATCCAAATGGAGCTGTTGCCGGAAATGTCCTCGGCTTTCTCAGTAGCGATGGAACGGCACTGGCAGGCCTTGAGCGCCAATACAACAGCTGTCTAGCTGGCGTGGACGGACAGGAAACATACGAGCGCTCTGCAGAAGGCGTTCGAATACCAACTTCTAATTTCGTGACTCAGCCAACTCAAGACGGCGGAGCGCTAAATCTCAGTATTGATGCGAACCTCCAGTTTTTTGCTCAGCAAGTACTAGCCAAGTCGGTTTCAGAACTCAGGGCTGAGTGGGCGAGTGCGATTGTTGTCGAAGCGAAAACCGGTCGCATTCTCGCTGCTGCTGAAGCGCCGTCGGTTGACCCAAATGATCCAGGACTTTCAGACCCGGTTGATCGTGGCAGCAGAATCATGCAGTTTGCATTTGAGCCGGGTTCGGTGATGAAGGCTGTATCAACGGCAATGATTCTCGACAGCAAGTCGGCAACCATTTACGAAACTGTCAACGCACCCGACCGACTAAAGCTGAAGTATGGTGAATCAATCAAGGACAGTTTTAGTCATGAGCCTTACCAACTAACGCTGGCAGGAGTGCTGCGGTATTCATCAAATACCGGAATCTACTCATTTGGAATGAAGGTGGATGAGAAAACTCGATTCAATTACCTGCAAAAATTCGGGTTTGGAAAAACGACTGATTTGAACTTCGAGGGTGAGAGCTCGGGAATTCTCAGACCATACGACGAGTGGCAGTATGCGGATCGCTACACCCACCTATTTGGACAAGGTGTCGCCGTTACTCCTCTGCAAATGGCTTTTGCCTACCAGGCAATCGCTAACGAAGGCGTCCGGTTGAGTCCAAGTTTGGTGGACAGCTGCGTAAGCCCAACTGGAGAAACGATTTATGCTCCAGAGCGAACCAGCACTCGAGTTATTAGCAAAGAAGCTGCGAACCTGAATCTTCAATTGATGGAGAAAGTTGTTCAATACGGTGGAGTTGGAAAACTCGCTGGAATTCCGGGCTATCGAGTAGCCGGCAAGACCGGTACGGCTGAAATTCGCGAAGGAGCTGGCTACGGTGAAAGGTTTGCGATTTCCTTCTTTGGTGTGGCGCCAGTAGAGAACCCTAGGTTCATAGTTGGTGTCACCATTTACAAACCAGTGGGAGAAACGAACTCAGTCAAGGCCACAGGTCCATTTAAAGCGATCATGCAGCAAGCATTGAAGCACTATCGTGTGCCGCCATCGACCTCTGCGCCAAGAGACGACATCCCCTCCAACAGATTTGGTCAAACCGGTGAGTAGTCTGGCCAGCCTCGCAAGAGAGTTCGGG
>JACCDP010307223.1_pt1 | contig 18279 bp, 13 predicted proteins | sample 7445841 | NCBI WGS metagenome assembly JACCDP01 (sample SAMN15323441, study PRJNA562643) | freshwater metagenome | isolation source: river surface water | place: USA:Blue River Watershed | collected 2017-08-17
CCTTCGACGTCGTGAAGACCGGGCGCTACGCGGATACGCTTTCAATCTCCCGGGCGAAGACCGAGGGCGAGCTGGCACTGATCCAGCGCGATGTGGATCAGATCTACCGCGATTTCCTCTCCCGCGTTGCGGAAGGGCGAAAGCTCGAACCCGCGCTTGTCGCGGAGCTGGCGCAGGGGCGGGTGTGGATCGGCTCGGACGCGCTCACCCGCGGTTTGGTCGACGAGATGGGGGGCTTGGAGGATGCGATCCGGTACGCGGCGAAGAAGGCCGGCGTGGATGAAAATTACACCGTCCGCGAGCGGCCCGCGCACAAGCCTTTCGCGGAGTCGTTCGCCGAGGCTTTGCAGGGATTGGAGGTCCGGATTTTCGGCCACGGTCCGGTCGGACGTGTGCTGGCCCGCATGGAGTCGGAGTTGGAGCAACTGAACACGTTCAACGACCCGAGGGGAATCTACGCTCGCCTCCCGTTTGAGTTCGTCCTTCGGTGATCGGGCACCATGTCCCAACACACCCTTTGCGCCGACATTTCGGCGACCATGATTCCAGCCGGTACCGTGCTCACGCTGCCGGCGGGGACCTCCGTGTTCATCACCCAATCGCTGGGCGGGAACGTCACGGTGCGCACCGACCAAGGTCTCTTTCGCATCGCCGCGGAGGATGTTGGGGCCATTGCGGGCTACACGCCGGCTGAGAACGCGACTCCGACCGCCGGGTCGGGCGGCTCGGGCGGATCAGAGGGCTTCAGCGAGGAGCGTGTCTGGGAGGCGCTGCGGAGCTGCTTTGATCCCGAGATCCCGGTCAACATCGTGGACCTAGGCTTGATCTACGACTTGGCGGTCGAGCCGGGAACCGCGGGCGGAAACCGCATCGAGGTGAAGATGACCCTCACCGCCCAGGGCTGTGGCATGGGGCCGGTGATCGCCGAGGATGCCCGCAAGAAGATCGCCGCCCTCCCGGCAGTCGAGGAAGCCCGCGTTTACATTGTCTGGGATCCGGTCTGGAACCCCCGCATGATTTCGCCTGCCGGGCGAAAGGCCCTCGGCCTCGAGTAGCCGAGGGTGGGGTCGCTGACGCCGCCGCGCGCGCGACCGCCGTCACCGCGCTCTAGGCGGTGACGGTCTCCAATGAGCAACCGTCGGACGTTGCGTCGGGCGTTTCGCAGTTCGGGCGTGCGATCACGCCCGGGTACGGTTCGTCCGCGAACCGGATCTCCGGGCGGGCCAGGAGATGGGCGTCGCAAACCGCGAAAAGCTCAGCCTCGCCCTGGACCCGGCGCATCGCGTGCAGGAACGCGCCTTCGGGGTCTACTCCCTGGCCGACGAAGTTCAGGTACTTCTTCATCTTGTTGACGTGCGCCCGTTCCGGGATGGCCGGATCTGCGGTCGCGCGGTAGAGCAGGCGAATGTAGGCGTGGACGTCGGCTAGCGTCACCGGAGTGACGGGTTGGCCGCCGAACGCCTCGCGGCACTGGCGGAAAATCCACGGATTGCGGATCGCGTGGCGGCCGATCATGACGCCGGCGGCGCCGGTCTCCCGGACGATGCGGACCGCCGCCGCCGCCGAAGTGACATTTCCGTTTGCGAGGACCGGGCAGCGTACGGCGGCGACGGCGCGGGCGATCTCGTCGTAGCGCACCTCGCTCCGGTACATCTCGCGCACGGTGCGCCCATGCACCGTGAGCAAATCGACGCGGTGATGATTGACGGAATCGAGGATGCGGGCGAAGTGCCGCGTGTCCTCGAAACCGATGCGCATCTTCACGGTGAAGCGACCGGGGCACGCGGCGCGCAGCGCCCCGAGGATGTCGTGGATGCGGTCGGGATCGCGAAGCAGACCGCCGCCGACGTTCTTCTTGTAGACCTTCGGGGCCGGGCAGCCGAGGTTCAGGTCGATGCCCGCGATGGGATGACGCAGCAAGTCGCGCACCGTCCGCTCAAGGTGGAAGATGTCCTCGCCGATCAGCTGGGCGAAGACCGGACGCCCGGTCGCATTCTCGTCGATCGAACGCAGGATATGGCGCTCCGGACGGGACTGGGAGTGGACGCGGAGAAACTCCGTGAAGAAATAATCGGGCGCGCCGAACGTCGCAATTACGCCCATGAAGGCGAGATCCGTCACGTCCTGCATCGGCGCGAGCGCCGTCGAAGGTTGCCCCGCGATGATCGGCGGGGGCAGGGGAGCAAGGCCGGGCGGCGACGCGCTCATGCGTGGCGGAGCCCGCGGCTCAGGACTTGTCTTTACCCTTCTCCTCGCCGCCCTCGTCGGAGGCCTCGTCGTCGTCCTCCTCGCGGTCGTCGTCTTCTTCTTGCGCCTGCTGCTTGAGGACGCGTTCCAGGATTTCCGACATGTCGTCGACGGAATCGAAGACCTTGCGCGCGACCAGGATCGGGCGCTTGCCCTGCAGGGCGAGGACGATGGAGTCGCTTGGACGGGCGTCCAGCTCGATGATCTTGCGACCGAGTTCGTTCTCCATTCGGAGGAGCAGGCGGGCGAAGAACGTGCCGTCATTGACGTCGTTGATCACGATGTGATCGAGCGACGCGCCGAGCCCGAGCAGGATGCTGCCGATGAGATCGTGGGTCAGCGGGCGCTCCTTGCGGATGCCCTTGAGGGAAAGCTGGAGCGCGTTGCCGACGGAGTGATCGACGTAGATCACGAACGCCTTGGCGTCGTTACCGAGGAACACGGCGCAGCCGTTGGTCGTGGGCATGACGCCCTTGACGGAGACGGGAACGACTTCGTTAGCCATGAGACAATGGTGCGCGGATTCTGGGCGGGCGCAAGCGGAGCGCCGCGGGGAGAGTTAGGGCTGGCTCGCGTCGGACGTGTACCCGAAGAGCGCGATGCCGGCGGCGCGCGCTTGGGCGAGCACGGCGGGTTTATCGAGGATGATGACGTTGCCCGCCTCGAGGGCTGCGGCTCGGATGCCGGCCTCGCGCATGCTTTCAATGGTGCGCAGGCCGAAAACGGGTACATCGAACCGGTAGTCCTGGGCCGGCTTCACGGTCTTTACGAAGAGGGCGTGATCGGAGCGGAATTCGCCCGCGCGTCGGATCATGGCGTCGGTGCCCTCGAATGCCTCCACCGCGAGGACGGTGCCGCGGCGGACGACGCAACCCTGGCCGATGTCGAGCCGGGCGCACTCACGCGCGATGCGGATCCCATGGGCGAGGTGTTCGTCTTCGATCGGGAATCGACCCCCGGTCATGCAACCCGGGGTGGCGAGGTGCTCGTCGATGAAGCTGCGGGCATCCAGAAGACGGATACTTAGAGCCTCGATCTCGCGAGCGATGGCGCCGAAGATGGTCTCGGCATTACGCTCTTTGAGCGAGAAGAGCAGGCGGGCAGCCTTGAGGTCCGGGTGCAGGCCGCGGAACAGGCGGCGCGGCGTGATCTGGCCGGCCATGAGGGCGTAGCCAGCCTCAAACTCCTCCAGCGTGCGGAGCATCCGACCGAGTTGGCCGACCCGCAGTTCGCGTCGTTCGTGTTCGGCGAAGGTCGCCACGAGCTCGGGCGCGGTCTCCTCCGCGAAGCAGATGAGTCGGACTGTGCCGCCCGCCGCGCGGATCCGTTCGGCCACGAGCGCAGGGTAGCGTCCCTGGCCCGCGATCAGCCCCACCGGGCGGCGGAGATCGAAGTCGGCGGGCAGGAAGGCGGAGACGGACATGGTGGCGGAGACGGGCGTGGTGCGGATTACTCGACCACGAGATTGAGGATCTTGCCGGGGACGAAGATCACGCGCTTGAGCGTCTTGCCCTCGAGGAAGGCGGCCACCTTGGGTTGCTCGCGGGCCAGCGCGACGGCTTCGTCCTGCCCGGCGCCGACCGCCGCGCGGACTTCGCCGCGGTGCTTGCCGTTCACCTGGACGACGATCCGTTGCTCGTGGCTGACGCACTTCGAGGGATCAAAGACCGGCCACGGGGCCGCGCCCACGGAACCGGACCCGCCGAGACGGGCCCAGAGCTCCTCACCGAGGTGGGGAGCGAAGGGGGCGAGGAGCTGAACAAAACTGCGCACCGTCGCGGGCTTGAGGGCGGGCGCCTCCTGAAGCGCATTCAGGCACACCATCATCTGTGAGATCGCAGTGTTGAAGCGCAGCGCCTCGATGTCGTCGCCGACCTTCTTGATCGTCTCGTGCAGAAGCTTCTCCAATTCGGGGGACTCCGCGGCGGCTTCGTTCAAGCGGGCCGCCGGCTCGCCCTCCGGACCGACCGCAAGTCGCCATGCCTTGTGCAGGAAGCGATGGACGCCCTCGATGCCACGGGGGTTCCATGGCTTCATCGCCTCCAGCGGGCCGAGGAACATCAGGTACAGGCGCAGCGAGTCGGTGCCGTGACTCGCGATGATCGTGTCCGGATTGACGACGTTGCCGCGGCTCTTGGACATCTTTTCGCCGTCCTCACCGAGGATGATGCCTTGATGGAAGAGTTTCCGGAACGGCTCGGGCTGGGCGACGGCGCCGATGTCGAAGAGGACCTTGTGCCAGAAGCGCGCGTAGAGCAGGTGGAGCACGGCGTGTTCGGCGCCGCCGACGTACAGGTCGGGTACTCCCCAGTAGCGCTGCGCCTCGGGGGAGGCGAAGGCATGGTCGTTGCGCGGATCGAGGAAGCGCAGGTAGTACCAGCACGAACCGGCCCACTGCGGCATTGTGTTCGTCTCGCGCCGGCCCCGGATCCAGTCGGCACCCTCAGGTCGCGCGGCGCTCGCGGGCCGCGCCTCGCCGGTGCGGAGATTGCACCAGATCTCGAGCCAGTCCGTGACGTTGGCCAGCGGGCTCTCGCCGGTGCCGCTCGGCAGGTAGCTCTGGACGTCGGGCAGGGTCAGGGGTAGGGCCGTCTCCGGGAGCGGCAGCGCGTACCAGGTCTTTCCGTCGTGGTTATCCCGATACGTGACCGGCTGGTCCGGCAGGGTGGTGCCGGCAGCCACGGCGGCGCGGTAATCGGTCTCGTCTACCCAAATGATCGGGAACGGCTCGCCCCAGTAGCGCTGACGGGAGAACAGCCAGTCGCGGAGCTTGTAGTTGACGGTCGCGCGACCCCGGCCCTGCGCCTGCAAGTCGGCGGTGACGCGGCGCTTGGCCTCCTCCCACGGCAGCCCCGTGTAGGCTCCCGATCCGGCGAGCTTGCCGGAACCGGTGTAGGGGAGGGCGGCGGGTTCGGCGGTGCCACCGTCGGGTTCGATCACTTGAATGATCGGCAGCTGGTATCGGACCGCGAATTCGTGGTCGCGCTCATCGTGCGCGGGTACGGCCATGATCGCGCCCGTGCCGTAGCCCATGAGCACGTAGTCCGCGACCCAGATCGGAATGCGGTTTCCGTTGACTGGATTGATCGCGTAGGAACCCGTGAAGACGCCAGACTTGTCCTTGGCGAGGTCGGTGCGCTCCAGATCGCTTTTGCTGGCGGCGCGGCGTCGGTACGCCTCCACCTCGGCGGCCTGCGCCGGCGTGGTTAGGGAGGGGACGAGCGGATGCTCTGGGGCGACGACCATGTAAGTCGCGCCGAAGAGGGTGTCGGGTCGGGTGGTGAAGACCTTGAGATCGCCGAGCGCTTGGTTCTCCAGGGCGAAGAGCAGTTCGGCACCCTCGCTGCGGCCGATCCATGCCTCCTGCATGCGCTTGGTGGAATCAGGCCAGTCGACCTCCTTCAGGTCGGCGAGCAGGCGCTCCGCGTAGGCGGTGATCCGCAGGACCCACTGGCGCAGGCTGCGGCGCTCGACCGGGAAGCCGCCGACCTCGGACTTGCCGTCGACGATTTCCTCGTTGGCCAGGACGGTGCGAAGTTCCGGGCACCACCAGACGGGCCGCTCGTCGACGTACGCGAGGCCGCGGCGGAAGAGTTGCAGGAAGATCCATTGGGTCCAGCGGACGTAGCGAGGGTCGGTGGTGTCGATCTCGCGCTCCCAGTCATAGCTGAAGCCCAGCGCCTTGATCTGCCGGCGGAAGTTCGTGATGTTGTTCTGCGTGTTGCTCGCGGGGTGCGTCCCCGTCTTGACGGCGTGCTGCTCCGCCGGGAGTCCGAATGCATCCCAGCCGATGGGGTGCAGGACTGAGAAGCCCTTTGCGCGTTTGTAGCGGGCGATGATGTCGGTCGCCGTGTAGCCCTCGGGATGCCCGATGTGCAGGCCTGCGCCCGAGGGGTACGGGAACATGTCCAGCACGTAGTACTTCGGCTTCGCCGGATCCTCACTGGCGCGGAACGAGTGGTTCCGCTCCCAGAAGGTCTGCCAGTGCGGTTCGATCTGCAGAAAGTCGTAGTCCTTGCAATGCGTTGCCATTTGGAAATTTCCCCATGAGGTTGGGTCTTTCGCGGTGCACGTCAACGGGAGAGCGGCGCCGGCAAAGCTGGCTCTTGCGGATCGAGCCGAAGTCTCCAGCCTCAGAGGCAATTCACATGTTCACGGGACTCGTCGAGGAATCCGGTCGGGTGGTGGAGTTTTCCGCCTATTGCGGGCAGCACGTGCTGCGCGTCGAGGCCCAGCGAGTGCTCGACGGGCTCGCTCTGGGAGACTCGATTGCCGTGAACGGGTGCTGCCTGACCGTGGCGGCGCGCGAGGGGAACGTGCTCCAATTCGACCTGCTTGCCGAGACCCGGCGGGTGACCAGCCTCGCCGCGCTGGTTCCGGGAAGCCGGGTGAACCTGGAGCGCAGCCTCGCCTACGGCGGTCGCATGGGCGGGCACTTTGTCACCGGACATGTCGATGCGGTGGGGACCATCGAGGCTTTTGAACCCCGCGGGGCAGACCACTACTTGCGCGTCAAGGTCCCGGCGGGGGCCGGACGCTACCTCATCCCGAAGGGAAGCATCGCGATCGACGGTGTGTCGCTGACCGTCGCGGAGGCGGGCGCGGATTCGGTCGGCGTCTGGCTCATTCCTCACACGCTTGCCGTGACCAACCTGCACACGCGGCGGGTGGGTGATATCGTCAATCTCGAGTTCGATGTGCTCGGAAAGTACGTCGAGCGCATGCTGGAGGCGAAGTCGGGCCAGGTCGCCGCCGCGCCGGGCACCTCCTGAGTCCGATGGATGCCATCCTCGAAGCACTCTCGTCGGAACTGCGTCGGCTCAAGGCGGCCGGCGTCAAGACCGTCGCCATCTCCCCGGAGTCGCTTGCGGCTTTGCGGCAACTGGCGGAGGCGGCTCCCCGTCGCGATTCCCGGGCCGCATCGGCCGCTGGAGCGGTGAGTGCAATCGCCGCTGAACCGGCGGTCGCGTCGATGCCGCCATCGGCTCCTCCGCGAACCGCATCGTCCGCTGCGCCCGCGTCTCCGCGGCGCGGTGAACCCGCCGAGTTGATGGCGGCGACGGCGGCGCCGAAGCTGCCGCCGCCGCAGCCGTTTTCGATCCCCGCGGGCGCGAAGGCCGAGCGGATGACCGCGTTGCGCGAGAGGATTCTCGCGGACCCAGTCTGCCGGCAGCAAGTGCGCCCAGGCAAGAAGCTGGTCGTCGGTACGGGGAGCCTGGATGCGAAGCTGTTTTTCTGCGGCGAAGCGCCGGGCGCCGAAGAGGAAGCGCAGGGCGAACCGTTCGTCGGTCCGGCGGGCCAGTTGCTCACGCGCATGATCCAGGCGATGGGCGTGCGCCGTGAAGACGTTTACATCGGGAACATCATGAATTGGCGGCCCGACCTCCCGACTGCCGAGGGACAGGAGCAGATGGGCAATCGTCCGCCCACGACTGAGGAGCTTCAGTACTGTCTTCCGTTCCTGCGGGCCCAACTCGAGATTGTCGCGCCCGACGTGATCGTCGCGCTGGGCTCGACCGCCGCTCAGGGGCTCCTCGGAGTGGGCTCGTTTAAGGCACTTGGCGAAGTCCGCGGGCGCTGGAGTGAGTTCGCGGGCAAGCCGGTGATGGTGACTTACCACCCGAGCTACATCCTGCGCAATGGCTCCAATCGTTCGAAGCGCGCCATCTGGGAGGATCTGCTCCTCGTCATGGAGCGTGTCGGCCTCGCCATTTCCGAACGGCAACGCGGCTTCTTCCTCGACCGCACCTAGCGCGGGACTGAGCGGTCTTCGGGTTCGCCGCGTTCACTTCCGCGGCGCGGACCAAGTCCGGCCGCGGTGGGGTGGATACGGCGTGGATCGTGCGCGGGCGCCGAGGCCCGCGGCGTCACAGCAGCGCTGAGAGCGCGGTGCGCACGGTGGCGAACTCCGCCTCGAGTTCCGCGACCGCGTTCTCCAGTCCCGCCAGTCCGTTCTTGCGCGCGCCGTGCTCGATCCGTTCCGCCGTGCGTCGGAGCCGCTCGGCCCCCAGATTGCCGCAGCTCCCCTTGATCGTGTGCGCGGCACGGATAAATGCGACGGCATCGCCCGCGGCCAGGGTCACGCGGGCATCGTTGATCCGGGCCGGGGTGTCCTCGAGGAAGATTTGGATGATCTCCTTGAGGAAGGTGTCGTCGCCGGGGCTCAGCTTGCGCAGACTCGAGATCGCTTCGGGATCGAGTACGGGGGAGTCGGAGCTCATGAGGGGAGGGACGGTTGACGGACGGTGCCCCGAGTCTAACGGCCCATGAGGGGATCGCCTTGAGGGCATCCCGCGGCCGCAGTTGAGCGATCTCGGGCCCAGGACTGGGGGCTCGACCCCGCCCCCGCGCCAGGCCGTAGCGGCTTAAAGGACATATCAAAGTATTCGAATACGTTGATAATGGCTTGCCGGGGGTCGGTTGGGGCCTTTTTCTTCAAGTTTTATGGCAAACTCCTTCGTCTTTTCCTCGGAATCCGTGGGTGAGGGGCATCCCGACAAGGTCGCGGATCTGATCTCGGACAGCGTGCTCGACGCCTGCTTGAGCATCGATCGGCGGAGTCGCGTGGCCTGCGAGACGCTCGTGAAGTCGAATGCCGTGGTCCTTGCTGGCGAGATCACGATCCCGGCCATCGGGACGAAGCCGATCGACCAGGCGATCAACATTGGCGCGGTGGTGCGCGATGCGATCCGCGACATCGGCTACGTGAATGACGACGATGTGTTTCACGCCGATCGCGTGTTCATCCACAATCTCCTGACAACGCAGTCCCCGGATATCGCCCAAGGTGTTGATGCCAAGGGGGCCGACGGAAAGAAGACCACGGAACAGGGCGCCGGCGACCAAGGGTTGATGTTTGGCTACGCGTGCGACGAGACCAAGGAGTTGATGCCGACGCCGGTCATGTTCGCGCACCGGCTGGGTCGTGAGCTGACCCGCATCCGCAAGAGCGGCCGCGTCAAATGGCTCCGCCCCGACGCGAAGTCGCAGGTCTCCATCCGCTACGACAACGGCAAGCCCGTCGAGGTGGTGAACGTGGTGATTTCGACCCAGCACACCGAGGAAGTGAAGCACTCCGCGATCGAATCCTTCCTCATCAATCAGGTGATCAAGAAGGTCATCCCGGCCAACCTGCTCAACAAGCGCACCGAGTTTCTGATCAACCCGACGGGACGTTTCGTCGTGGGTGGCCCGCAGGGCGACTCCGGTCTCACGGGCCGCAAGATCATCGTCGACACTTACGGCGGCTGGGGTCGCCACGGGGGGGGCGCGTTCTCCGGCAAAGATCCGTCGAAGGTGGACCGCTCGGCGGCCTACATGGCGCGCTGGGTTGCCAAGACGATCGTCGCCTCCGGTCTCGCCCGCATCGCGGAGCTCCAGGTGGCCTACGCCATCGGTCACCCGAAGCCGGTGAGTGTTTTTGTGGATACGTTCGACACCGGTAAGGTCTCGGACGAGGTGATCGCGAAGGCCGTTCAGGATGTTTTCAGCTTCAAGCCGGCCGACATCGTCCGTCAGCTCGATCTGCTCCGCCCGATCTATCGCCAGACCACCAATTACGGTCACTTCGGCAAGGACGGTCTCAGCTGGGAACAGACCACCCGCGCCGCCGCGTTGCGCGCCGCCGTCAAGCGCCATCAGGGCTGAACAAGCCTTCCGCCACTGGCCGGGGCGTCCTTGCTCCCGGCTCGCCCCCTCATCCGTCCGCGTCCTCTAACTTCTCATCTTCATGTCCGCCCAAGCTGCTGCCTCGTCGTCTGATTTCAAGGTCCGTGACCTCTCCCTCGCTGAGTGGGGTCGCAAGGAAATCGCCGTCGCCGAGCACGAGATGCCCGGCCTCACCGCGCTGCGTCGCAAGTTCGGCGCGGCCAAGCCGCTCCGCGGGGTGCGCATCACTGGCTCGCTGCACATGACGATCCAGACGGCGGTGCTCATCGAGACGCTGGTCGAGCTCGGGGCCTCCGTTCGCTGGGCTTCGTGCAACATTTTCTCCACGCAGGATCACGCCGCCGCCGCCATCGCGCAGGCGGGCGTTCCGGTCTTCGCCTGGAAGGGCGAGACGCTCGAGGAATATTGGGATCTCACGTGGCACGCCGTCAGCCACCCCGGCGGCAAGGGTCCGGAAATGGTCGTCGACGACGGCGGCGACGTCACCCTGCTGCTGCACAAGGGCTACGAGTTGGAGAATGGCTCGACGTGGGTCGACTCCGCTTCGGGTTCGCACGAGGAGCAGATCATCAAGAACCTGCTCAAACGGATCCATCGCGAGGACCCGACGGTGTTTTCGCGGATGGTGAAGGACTGGAAGGGCGTCTCCGAGGAGACCACGACCGGCGTACATCGCCTCTACCAGCTTCACGAGGCCGGCAAGCTCCTGGTCCCGGCCATCAACGTCAACGACTCGGTCACGAAGTCGAAATTCGACAATCTCTACGGCTGCCGCGAGTCGCTGGCCGACGGCCTCAAGCGCGCGACGGACGTCATGATCGCGGGCAAGGTCGCCTGCGTGTGCGGCTACGGCGATGTGGGCAAGGGCTCGGCGCACTCCCTGCGCGGCTTCGGTGCTCGCGTCATCGTCACCGAGATCGACCCGATCAACGCGCTGCAGGCCGCGATGGAGGGCTTCGAGGTGAACACGGTCGAGAGCACCCTCGGCACCGCCGACATCTACGTCACCACGACGGGCAATCGCGACATCATCACGCTGGAGCACATGCAGCAGATGAAGGATCAGGCGATCGTCTGTAACATCGGTCACTTCGACAACGAGATTCAGGTCGACCGCCTGTATCAGGCGCCCGGCGTGAAGCGGATCACGATCAAGCCGCAGTACGACCAGTTCGTGTTTCCGAGCGGCCGTAGCATGTACCTCCTCGCGGAGGGGCGTTTGGTCAACCTCGGCTGCGCGACCGGCCACCCGTCGTTCGTGATGTCGAATTCCTTCACGAATCAGACGCTGGCCCAGCTTGATCTCTGGAAGAATCGCGCCAGCTATGCGGTCGGTGTTTATCGCCTGCCGAAGCACCTCGACGAGGAAGTCGCGCGGCTCCACCTCGAGAAGATCGGGGCGAAGCTGACCGTCCTGAGCAAGGACCAGGCGTCCTACCTCGGCGTACCGGTGGACGGGCCCTACAAGCCCGAGCACTACCGTTACTGAGCCGCCGCCCGCCGCGCCGAGTCACGCGCCCGCGCTCGTGGCCGGTGGTGGCGGACAGGATTTGCCCTCCGTGTGCCTGCCCGGAGGGTCGAGCCGCGTGTCCCTAAGGGATTAGTCGTTCTGGCGGAATTGTTTCCGCTCGTGTTGAGTGAGTTGGTCAACAAACCCAATAAACTTGCTGTGCGCTCGGGTGGCGCTAGCGTTTCGACCTGGTCATGAGCCCCGACGCCTCCGCTCCCAAGCCGCTTGCGGCCAATGAAGTGATCAAGACTGCCTCGCGGCACTTGCGTGGTACGATCGCGGACGATCTGCGCGACGCGACGACGGGAGCGATTTCGGACGACAACGCCCAGCTGACCAAGTTTCACGGGTTGTACCTCCAGGATGACCGCGACCAGCGCAACGCGCTGAAGAAGGCGGGCAAGGAGAAGGCGTTTTCGTTCATGCTCCGGGTGCGTCTACCGGGCGGGCGGTGCACGGCGGCGCAGTGGCGCGTGCTCGATTCGCTGGCGGACCGCGTGGCGAATCAGTCCCTGCGACTGACGACGCGCCAGACGTTCCAGTTTCACAGTGTCCTGAAGGGCAACCTTAAGCCGCTGATCCAGGAGATGGATCGGGTGCTGCTCGACTCGATCGCGGCGTGCGGTGACGTGAACCGCAACGTGATGGCTCCGCCGAATCCGGAGCGCAGCGCGGTTTTGCAGCAGGTGTACGAGCACGCGCGCGGCTGGAGCGAGTTCGCGCTGCCGAAGACGCGCGCGTACCATGAGATCTGGCTCGACGAGGAACGGGTGGCGGGCGGCGAGCCGGAGGTCGAGCCGATGTACGGCGCGACGTACCTGCCGCGCAAGTTCAAGACGGCGTTCGCGGTGCCGCCGTCGAACGACGTCGACGTCTTTTCGCAGGATCTCGGTTTCATCGCGGTCGTCGAGGCGGACCGTTTGGTCGGCTACAATGTGACGGTGGGCGGTGGCCTCGGCATGAGCCACGGTAACACGGAGACCTTCCCGCGCGTGGCGGACGTCTTGGGCTTCATCGAGCCGCAACATGTCAACCGGGTGGGGGAGGCGGTCTTGACGACCCAGCGCGATCACGGCGATCGCACCAACCGCAAGCACGCGCGCCTGAAGTACACGATCGAGGACCGCGGCATCGCTTGGTTCAAGACGGAGGTGGAGCAGCGCTCGGGTGTGCGCTTCGGCGCGGCGAGGGCTTTCGCATTTTCAACGATCGAGGATGCCCACGGCTGGCACCGCTGCGCCGACGGTACGTGGTTCCATGGTCTCCACATCCTCAGCGGGCGCATCCGCGACCTGCCGGGCTGGCCGATGAAGACCGCGCTGCGCGAGATCGCGGAGATCCACGCGGGTGACTTCCGCCTCACGCCGTCGCAGAACCTGACGATTTCCGGGGTCAGCGACGCGCAGAAGCCGGTGGTCGAGGGAATCCTCGCGCGGCATGGACTGACGAAGGAAAACGATCGCTCGGGGCTGCGCCTGAATGCCCTTTCCTGCGTCGCGCTGCCGACCTGCGGTCTCGCTCTCGCGGAGAGTGAGCGTGCGCTGCCGGAGTTTCTGGAAAAGTTTGATGCCGTGTTTGCGGCGGTGGGTTTGAGCCGCGAAGCGATCAGCCTCCGCATCACGGGTTGCCCGAACGGCTGTGCGCGTCCGTACCTCGCCGAGATCGGCTTCGTCGGACGGGCCCCGGGCAAGTACGCGCTTTACCTGGGTGCGAGCTATGAGGGCACTCGCTTGAACCGGCTTTTCGCGCCGAGTGTCACGCTCGACGATGCGGTGCGACTGCTCACGCCGGTCATCGAGCGCTACGCGCGCGAACGAGGGGCCGGCGAACGCTTCGGTGACTGGTGCGATCGCGTCGTCCTCCCGGCCAACGCGACGTACCACTCGGTGGGCGGCGCGGCGTAGGGCACGGCGCGGTGGATGCATCGGCCCGGGCCGGCGGCCGGCGGCCGGCCGCGGTGCGGTGCGGTGCGGTCCGCCACTCCGTCCGTTGGGCCCCCGGCGCGAGTGCACGTCGGCCCAGCCCCGCGTCTCGGTGTCGCCCCGAGAAATGCCCTTGCGCTTTTGGGACGGGCGTTCTTTCTGTCAGGGCTTGCTCCGGAGAGATGGCTGAGTGGTCGAAAGCGGCGCTTTGCTAAAGCGTTGTAGGTGTAAAAGCCTACCGGGGGTTCGAATCCCCCTCTCTCCGCCAGCCTTCGCTACGCCTAAGGCCGGCTGGCTGACGTTAGCGTTTCAGGGTCGTCGGCTCCCGCACTTGGGCTGAGTCCCGCGGACTCAAGCGGAAGGAAGTCTGACGGGATGAACTCAGCGAGCCTGCGCCGAGAACTTCAACGGGCCTGCAGCGCGTAACTCGAGGGGCCCGTTCTGAACAACAAGAGCGGCCGGTGTGAAAACCGCGGTGGGGTAGCCTGCGAGCAAAACCCAAGGAGCCGGAGCACAACAACGCAACGGGCGCGTCCGCCGCCGACTTGGCGAAGGCGGGAGGTCTACCGGCGAGCCTGCTCGATCACGAAGTCCGTCACTTCCTCGTTCTGAAAGAAACCGGCCCAGCGGTTGTGTCCCTGACCTCGCGCGATGATCACGCGGCACTGGCCGCCGAGGGCGAAGTAGCGGGTCCGCACTTCGAGGGAGTTGTCCTCCAGCGGCACGAGGGTGTCGATGTCGCCGTGGATCATGAGGAGCGGGATGCGTGCCCGCGCGAGGGGCGCGAGTCGATCGATCGGATTGTGTTCGGCCAGAGCGGTCTCCAACTGCGCCGCGGTCAGGCCATACGCCGGGGCCGCCTTGGCGAGGCCGGGATAGCTCACGAGGTTGCACACGGGGTAGATCCCGGCGAAGGCCGCCACCTTGTCTGGATTCTCCGCCGCCCAGCTCAGAGTCATCAGGCCGCCGCGGCTGCGACCGAGGAGCACCGGACGAAGCGCGAACCCGCGACGTTGCGTGAGTTCGTCGTAGAGCGCGGAAAATCCGGCTCGGCCTTCCGGACTACCGAAGGATTCACCGACGTCGATCCCCGCGATCGCGATGCCGGCCTCGGTCAAGCGGGTGAAGAGCCACTGCTCCTCCTTGTCCGGCAGTCCGCGCAGGGTCGGCGCATACCAGACCCACGGGGTGCGGCCTTCGCGGCGAGCCTTGGCCTTCGCCGGGATGATGAATGCCGGGCGCCCGTCGACGATGAAGGTCTCCCCCGGGACCGGCAGGATCTTCGCCGGCGCCGCGCCCTCGGCATGGAGTGACGGCAGCGGCACTAGAAGCGCCGCGATGAAGCCGACAAGGAGGCAGCGATGCAGACGCAGGCTCAATCGCAGGAGGTCCATGCGGTGAAGGTAGTGCGACCGCGATGCCCGGCAAGCGTTGGCTCGCGGCGCGGGCGGGGGCGCAGGTGCCGCGCGAGGCCTGGCGGCCGCCGGAAAGGTTGCGGGCTGCGATGGCGTCGGTAGCGACGTGCTCCGTCACGCCGACGGCTCGTAATCGAGGTAGGGCGCGAGCCACTTCTCGACCACCGCGAGCTCGTCGCCGCGTCGCCGGGCGTAGTCCTCCACTTGATCGCGGCCGACTTTGCCGACGCCAAAGTACTTCGCTTCGGGGTGATTGAAGTACCACCCACTGACGCTGCTCGCGGGGTGCATCGCGCAGCTTTCCGTCAGGGTCATGTCCGCCGCCGCCTGCGCTCCGAGAAGCTCGAACAGGAAACGCTTCTCCGAATGATCCGGACATGCGGGGTAGCCCGGTGCCGGACGGATGCCGCGGTACCGCTCGCGGAGGAGGTCCTCCATCGAGAGCTGCTCCGTGCGCCCGAAGCCACACGCTTGCCGCGCCCGCTGGTGAAAATACTCCGCCATCGCCTCGGCCAAACGGTCGCCGAGTGCTTGAACCATGATCGCGCCGTAGTCGTCGTGCCGATCACGGAATTCCTGGGCAAAGGCCTCCACGCCGTGCCCCGCCGTCACGGCAAAGCCGCCGCAGTAGTCGACGCGGCCGGATTGCTTCGGGGCCACGTAATCGGCTAGGCAGAGGTTGCTCTGATCGGCTGGCTTCTCGAGTTGCTGACGGAGGTGGTGACAGCGACCGATCACGCGCGAACGCGAATCGTCGGCGTAGAGCTCAACATCGTCCCCGTCGGCGTTGCAGGGCCAGAAGCCGATCACCCCGTGTGCCGTGAAGCGACGCTCGCGCACGATGCGGTCGAGAAGGATGAGTGCGTCGGCGTGCAGGCGCCGCGCCTCGGTTCCGACGATCTCATCCTGCAGGATGTCCGGGAATCGGCCGTGCAATTCCCATGCGCTGAAGAACGGCGCCCAATCGATGAACGGCACCAGATCAGCCAGCGGTAGGTCGCGGTAAACGCGGGTGCCGAGGAACTCGGGCCGGGGAAGATCCACGCTCGCCCAGTCGAAGCGTGAGCGACGCTCGCGTGCGGCCGCGAGGCTGAGCAGTGGACGACGCGCGCGCCGGGCCGCGAAGTCCGCGCGCTGCTGGTCCTGCTTCGCGCCCACGTCGGCGAGATAGGCCGGCTTGAGGGTGGGGGAGAGGAGCGAGTTGACGACGTTCACGACGCGCGAGGCATCGAGCACGTGCACCACGCCGCCGGTGTACTCCGGTGCGATCTTCACCGCGGTGTGGGCGGCACTCGTCGTGGCTCCCCCGATCAACAGCGGGACCGTGAAGCCTTCGCGCTGTAACTCACGCGCCACATGCACCATCTCGTCCAGTGAGGGGGTGATCAGCCCGGAGAGGCCGATGATGTCGGCCCCGATCTCCCGCGCCTTGGCGAGGATGCGCTCGGCGGGGACCATCACGCCGAGATCGGTGACCTCGTAGTTGTTGCAGGCGAGGACGACCCCGACGATGTTCTTGCCGATGTCGTGGACGTCGCCCTTCACGGTGGCGAGGACCACCTTGCCCTGGGCCCGCGTGGCCTCGCCGGCCGCCGCGGCGCGCTGCTTCTCCGCCTCCATGAAGGGCGTGAGGTAGGCGACGGAGCGCTTCATCACGCGCGCGGATTTCACGACCTGTGGCAGAAACATCTTTCCCGCACCGAAGAGGTCGCCAACGACCCGCATGCCGTCCATCAACGGGCCTTCGATCACGTCGAGCGGGCGGGACAAGGTCTGGCGGCACTCCTCCGTGTCGGCCTCGATGAAGGCGTCGATGCCCTTGACCAGCGCGTGCTTGAGCCGCTCGGCGACGGGGGCGGAGCGCCACGCGAGGTCCTCCTTGAGCTCGGTTTTTGATGCGCCGCCCTGCTGAAGCTTGAGTTCGTCGGCGAGGCGGATCAGCCGCTCCGTGGCGTCGGGTCGGCGGTCCAGCAGCACGTCATCGACGCGGGAGCGGAGCTCCGGGTCGATCTCGTCGTAGACGCCGAGCATCCCGGCGTTGACGATCGCCATGTCGAGTCCGGCGGCGATCGCGTGATAGAGGAAGGCGGTGTGCATCGCCTCCCGCACCGGATTGTTCCCGCGGAACGAGAACGAGACGTTGGACACGCCGCCGGAGACGCGCGCGTGCGGCAGGGTCTGCTTGATCAGGCGCGTGGCCTCGAAGAAATCGACGGCGTAGTGGTTGTGCTCCTCGATGCCGGTCGCGACGGTCAGGATGTTGGGATCGAAGATGATGTCCTCGGGCGGGAATCCCACTCGGTCGACGAGCAGGCGATAGGCTCGCGTGCAGATGCGGACCTTCTCATCGCGTGTGGCGGCCTGGCCCTGCTCGTCGAAGGCCATCACGACCGCCGCCGCCCCGTAGCGACGGATCCGCTCCGCGCGGCGGAGAAACTCCGCTTCGCCGTCCTTGAGCGAGATCGAGTTGACGATGCCCTTGCCCTGCAGGCACTGCAGGCCGGCCTCGAGCACGGACCACTTCGAGGAGTCGAGCATGACCGGAATGCGGGCGATGTCCGGCTCGGAGGCGATCAGGTTGAGGAAGTGGACCATCGTCGCCTCGCCGTCGATCAGCGCCTCGTCGACATTCACGTCGATGATGTTGGCGCCGCTCAGCACCTGCTGGCGTGCGATCTCAACGGCGGCCGTCCAGTCGCCACCCTTGATCGCCTTCGCGAACTTCGGCGAGCCAGTGAGGTTGGTGCGTTCACCGATGACCAGAAACGTGGAGGCGCTGCGTGACATGACCAAGGTGCGGGGATCAGTTCGTGGCGGTCACCGTCAGGGGTTCCAAGCCGCTCAGCCGCAGCGCCCGCGGAAGGGAAGGGATGGTTCGCGGCGCGACGCCTCGCACCGCAGCCGCGATCGCGCGGATGTGGTCGGGCGTGGAGCCGCAGCAACCGCCGACCAGGTTGACCAGCCCGGCGCGGGCGAACTCGCCGAGGACCGTCGCCATTTCCTCGGGGGACTCGTCGTAGCCGCCGAACGCGTTGGGGAGGCCCGCGTTCGGGTAGCACGTCACGCGGCACTCCGCGATGCGGGACAGCGCCTCGAGGTACGGTCGCATCGCCCGGCCGCCGAGCGCGCAATTGATGCCCACCGAGAAGGGATTCGCGTGCCGAATGCTGTGATAAAATGCCTCGGGAGTTTGTCCCGAGAGCGTACGGCCGGACGCGTCGGTGATCGTGACGCTGATCATCACGGGCACGCGCTGACCGCGCTCCGCGAAGACCTCCTCGATCGCGAAGATCGCCGCCTTGGCGTTGAGCGTGTCGAAGATGGTCTCCACCAGCAGCGCATCGACGCCGCCTTGCAGCAGCGCGCGGACTTGCTCGGTGTAGGAGTCGACCACCTGACTCCACGTCACGGCGCGGAACTCCGGACGGTTCACGTCCGGCGACATGGAGAGCGTCCGGTTAAGCGGCCCGATCGCCCCCACCACTGCGCAGTGCCGCCCCGGCGTCGCGGAGGCCAC
>JACCDP010276131.1_pt1 | contig 18274 bp, 13 predicted proteins | sample 7445841 | NCBI WGS metagenome assembly JACCDP01 (sample SAMN15323441, study PRJNA562643) | freshwater metagenome | isolation source: river surface water | place: USA:Blue River Watershed | collected 2017-08-17
GGTGCCAGCTGGTATAAAGACGGCTTCTTTTATTCCCGCTATCCGGCACCCGCTAAAGGGAAAGAATTTTCAGCACAAAATGAATACCACAAGGTGTACTATCATAAAATTGGAACTCCGCAAAGCAAAGACCTGCTTATTTATGAAGACCCTAAAAACAAATTGCATTACCATAATGTGTACCTAACCGAAGATGAAAAATTCATTGTCTTAACCAAATCGAGCGGAACAGATGGGTTTGAAACCTGGTACAAGGCGGCTGACCTGAAAACCGGAGGTTTCAAGTGTTTGTTTGGTGGTTTTGAACATAAGAATAGCATTCTTGACCATCAGAACGGAAATTTTTATGTTACTACCGATATTGATGCTCCTAATTACCGCCTGATTGCCATTGATATTAATAAGCCAGAAAAAGAAAACTGGAAAAATATTATTCCCGAATCTAAACACCTGTTGGATGGAGTTACCACTTGCGGCGGGAAATTCTTTGCCTCTTATTTACAGGATGTATCTACCCACATTTATGTGTACGATTATGAAGGGAAACAAGAAAGAGAAGTTCAACTGCCCGGAATAGGAAGCGCCGGTGGATTTAGCGGAGAACGTGAAGATATGGAAACCTATTACTCATATACTTCTTTTAATTACCCAACTACTATTTTCAAGTATGATGTGAAAACCGGTAAGTCCGACGTTTTCTTTAAACCTGAATTAAAATTTAATCCGGAAGATTATGAAGTAAAACAAGTGTGGTTTACTTCTAAAGATGGGAATAAAAACCCTATGTTTCTTGTTTACAAAAAAGGGCTGGAGTTGAACGGAAAAAACCCAACCTTGCTTTATGGCTACGGAGGATTTAATGTAAATATTACTCCCGACTTCCGGGTATCGCGCATCCCGCTTATTGAAAATGGTGGCATTTATGCTGTAGCTACTTTACGCGGTGGTGGTGAATACGGGGAGCAATGGCATAAAGCCGGCATGATGTTGAACAAACAAAATGTGTTTAACGATTTTATTGCAGCCGCTGAATTTTTAGTAAAAGAGAATTATACCAGCAGCAATTACCTGGCAATAAACGGAGGATCAAATGGAGGGCTACTGGTAGGAGCCTGCATGACCCAACGACCTGATCTTTACAAAGTATGCTTCCCTGCTGTAGGAGTTATGGATATGATGAAGTTTCAAAAATTTACGGTTGGCTTTGGCTGGGTACCTGAATACGGCTCCAGTGATAACAAAGAACATTATAATTACCTTTATGGTTATTCTCCGCTTCACAACATTAAAGAACATAATTACCCCGCTACCATGATTACCACTGCTGATCATGACGACCGTGTGGTTCCTGCCCACTCCTTTAAATATGCTGCTACCTTACAGGAAAAAAACAAAAGTACGTCTCCTATGCTTATACGTATTGATGTAAATGCAGGGCATGGAGCCGGAAAACCAGTTAGCAAAACCATTGAAGAAATTACAGATATGTGGAGCTTCATGTTCTTTAATATGAATAAAGATGTAATCTATAAATTGTAATAGTTAAAATTAACTTCACCTTCATAAACAATAAAGGCTACCATCTGAGGTAGCCTTTATTGTTTATTTTATAGGTTGTTACTCCAAAATGAGTGCAGTACTATATACATTTCCTGCTTCTACTATTCTTACTATGTACAAACCCTTGTTAAAGGTGGAAAGATCCAGATTAAAATCCCCATCTTCGTTCAGGTTCCTTTTCAACTCCACCAGTTGCCCATAGGCATTAATTATTTCAACACTTTCTGCTTTTGAAATGCCACGGATAGCAACATTGCCGTTTGTGCTTGGATTTGGTACAACTTTAATCCGGTTACTGTTCGGGTAATTATTGAGTCCAACGCTGGATTTCACGAACTCTATAGCTCCCATATCAGGGGCAGTTTCTAAATAAGGCATCCCAACATCCATCCCGGTGTTAATACATGGGCTGGTAGTTTTTAGCTGGTAATTAAATATTGCCAATGAAGTATCCGTTAGCTGGGGGTCTGATTTAATTACGCCAGTTCCTTCTGTATAGCTACCAAAGCCGGTTGTATAATCTACCGAACCTATTACGGAATATTCAGTCTTTACTTTTACTCCATCTCCCAGTACTGAAATACCCTTCAGTTTATTTCCCCAAACAATACTGTTTTTAACCAAAACTTCGCATGAAGCGCTGTTTAATGACAGAAATTTAAGTCCAAAACCCTCTGTTGTGGATGCTCCGGGACTTCCGTTATTAACCACATCACTATTGATTACCCGAATATTCATAAAACCATTAACATTGGTAGTCTGTGTTGAAAGACCTGTACCTGATCTGTTTGCTGCTATAATTGTTTTAGCAATAGTAAGATCAACTGTAGCACCATCCCAGGCTGCAACATAAAATGCGTCCTGAGCTGAAGATTGACAATTTTTTATGATTGAATTCAGCACACTTATTTTTCCATAAGCTCCCTTCTTTACCAGAATCGCAATATTGCCAAAGCCAATGGCAGACTTTCCGTTAGTAACTGTTAAACCATCTAACACAACAGTCATAGTGTCAGTAACGGAAACTCCGGGATCTTGTGAAATGTAAATAACTTTATCTTTTTTGTCCCCATCCAGTATGGATACATTTGCTGTTGGGTCATAAGTGGTAAAGGTTTTATCCCAACCGCCCTGTATCATAATTTTTTTGGTACCGCTTTTATAGTAATTTAATTTATAGGTAGCGGCTTCTAACCTCAATACCGTGTTCTCTTTGGCGTTGTCTATTGCTGTGGCCAGGTTCTGACTCGCGGAAACATTTTCTTTAAGCGGACTTGCTGCATTTTTGGGATTGGCATTCAGTTGATATTCTGCTAAATTTATCACCTTATCATTATCGGGGTCTGCAAATGCGTCTTTAGGATTGTTTTTATCAAAACCATTTGCGGTTTCCCAGCTATCAGGCATGCCATCATTATCAGTATCTGTAATTGCTAACAGGTTATCAGTTGCACCATTCTTCTCTGGTGCCTGCAGAATGCTACCTTTTTCAGCTTGTTTATTAATGGCAAGCCGTTTTGCATAATCCTGCTGAACACTACTCTGTGCGTTAATCACGGTTGTTGAAAAAAGTCCAAGTACAATCACTAGGTAAGGTTTTCTTTTCATTTTTTATCTTGTTTGGTTTTTACTTTTGATTTTATTCCTATCATCGGATTTAAAATGAAGGGCGAATTCATTCCTTTTATATACTCTTCACTTCATACCGATTGTAACAAAGCATTTCATACAGCATGAAGTAAGGTTAGAAATTGCATTTAAAGATTCCTGTTTTTCAAATTCTTTCATACACTCTACATAACATCCTGCTTTAACATACATCGCAATTCCCAGTTGTTGTTTATAGCCGAAAAGATTCTTCCGGATAACACAAAACAAAAACCAGAGACCGTAACTACTACAGCCAGAATAATATTAACTAGGGTTTACAGGGATTGGAAACTAACAGGGATTATTCTACACCTTCAATCATTCCGAATCGCGGCAAATATCATAAGAATTTAGAAAATGACCAAAAGTACTGTAATATTTTTTCAGTTAATTGTCTCCTGAAGGGACATTTAATTGATTATTAACCAATTACCAATAATATTTATATTCATATATACTTACTACTCAGACTAAATGCTCTTAGTTTAAACATACTATTATTATTAATGAGCACTTCCATTTTACAATGAATAACAAATTTATCAAGTTTTCATTGTTCGTACTACTTACAAACTTTTCTCAACTCTCATTCCGGAAAAACAAATCCGAGCCTGGTGTTTATATTGTCCATTCTGTTACTCTCCGGCTGCCTGCCTCCTAACAATTCCTCAGCCTCTTCACTGCTATATGCGGCATCTATGTTCTCCAATTTCTTTTTACTATCCGGGATCGACAAGGCTTGTACTCCGCTCCACGTAAAATCAATTCGGGTAAGATCAGCAACAAGTTTCACATCTACCTGAAATATTCCCTCATAAGCAAAATCTTCAAAAGGTGTTTTAGCTGCTTCCCGCTCCGGTCGCTGTTTTTGTTCTTCGATTAATTTTAACTCCTGCAGGGCCTTTTTCTGACTAAAAAGAAAGGCTGTTGAATAAAACTTTTTTCCGTATTTAAACACTACTACCTTAAAAAAATGAAGCGGTAAACGTATATCCGGGTCATCTATATAAGGAGGGTCGTTTCTTCTGAGCACAGGTCCCGAGAAAACACAAATTTTTTTCTTTACGGTTTCCATCGACTCTTTAATAAAATAGGTTTCCAGACTTTTCCATAAGCCCCTGTTTAATGATGCTACCTGCGGACAAGCATTGGTATGGAAAAATGTTTGATTGGCTCTTTCTTGAGCCCCAGAGCCCCAGGCCATTTCATTATTAGCGGCCATGTGGCCTTTATCAAAATCAGGGTTATCCCTGCCTTTTCTTAAATTATAAAAAGCGTTGGTTAACTGAAAGTCTGCCTCTATTCGGGGATCCGTAATAAAGTCTAATTTCCTTTCTACGGTTGTTTTAGTTCCACCATCGATATTATACGCCGAATAAAAAGCCATGCGCCTGTTAGTGTTCAGGTAAACAGACAGGTTTGTATAATGTAAGGCATTACGCCTTCCTGCTCCTAATTGTGGCAACAATTGCTGGTCTTCCCTGCTTAACAGGTTTGCCTTAATGTTTTTCTTTCCATCGATAAATTGTGCATTATATCCCTTGCAGGATTTAAGTGCCTCTATAGTCCTTGCCAGAGCAGGGTCTGTAACTGTGCCTTCTTGCTTTATCATGTATTTTTATAGGTTTCAAATATAGATAAAGGCTTGAAAAAATAAAAAACTGCTTCTGTAATAAGGATTTTTCCTGATTATTTTCTTAATGCCACGCTGTAACTGTTGCTTTATCACGCTGTCTTTTAATGGCTCCTTATGAAAGGGACCATACTTATCGTATAATCTCAAAAATTCTTTATTTTAGTCTCAATGGTAGCTGTATTATAGTCTATCAAATAACCTAAATTAAAACTATGTCTAGAAAATTAAGAATTTTAAGTTTAGACGGTGGTGGTTTAAGAGGCATCATTCCCGTACTTATTTTAAAGGAAATTGAAAGAAGAACTGGTGAAAAAATTTACAATTTGTTCGATTTAATTTCCGGCACTTCTACGGGAGGATTGATTGCCTGTGGCATAACCGTTTCTGATAACCAGAAAACTCCTAAATATTCCATTCAGGATATAGAAGACATATACACTAAAAGGGGAAAGGACATCTTTCCAAAAAAAGGCTTTTTAGGAAACATCATCGATTCAATTTCCTCCCTGAACAAACCACGCTTCAGTGATAAGGGTATTGACAGCGTGTTAACGGAATATTTTGGAACCAAAAGAATGTCTGACTGCCTTACTCCCCTACTCATCAGTAGTTATGACCTTTACAACAATGAAGCGCTCTTTTTTAAAACCAGACACGCTGTTAGTAAACCTTCTAAAAACGCTTTATTGAAAGACATGTGCCGGGCCACATCTGCCGCCCCCACTTACCTGCCTGCCTATAAATTTACTTTTGACGATAAAACCAGGGTATGTGTAGACGGTGGTGTGTACATTAACAACCCTACAGTTGCTTCATTAGTAGAAGTAACCAAATACCACCAATCTAAAGTCTATGATTTTGAGCGGGTAACCTTATCTGATATAATTGTACTTTCTTTAGGAACAGGGCACTATTCCAGCGACCTGGCACGAAAAAAAGTGGAGAGCTGGGGATTGCTCGAATGGGCCACCAACATAACTGATGTGATGATGCAAGCCGTGAACCAAACCACTACCTACCAGGGAGAAGAACTCACTACCTCTGATAATTTTTTACGCATTAACCTGGATATTACCGAGCATAAATATTCCGACATGGCCGACTCTTCTGATGCAACCCGCAACTACCTCATCAACGAAGTACAATCTCAGATTTTTGGAAACGGAGTCCTAATGGATCAGTTAGACGCTTTATGCAAATCATTGGTGTTGAACAAAAAAACACAGCCAGCTTTAGTATGATGAATGAAGAAAAAGAAAAACAGCGCTTTGAGCTTAAAAAGCTCTTGATTGGAGGGGTAATTACCTTATTGGCCGGGGTTATAGGTACGGGGATTTGGAAGTATATGGATACACACCGAAAGGAAAAACTGTTTCAATTTATTTTAACCATTAACCCGAATAACGGTAATACCATTAAAACTTTTAATCTGGAAATTTTTGATGATATGACTGGCGCAGCTATTTCTGAAGGGAAGGAATACGAAGTAAAGCAGGTTGTTTTTCAAAAAAACACTGTGCTCAAATTTATACTCAAAGGCCCTGCTGATGAAACAGAACTCAATGGGTTTTATTCTTCAGAGCAAGGGCTTTATCAGGGCATAGCCTTAGGAAACCAAAAATTGGATCAGCAAGCTATTGAGTCCTGGGAAGCTATTTTGAAATAGCTCTTATGCCCTCTCCCGTTTTATTCCCACGCCTTTAGTTTATAGTTAATTGTTCTGTACTTCAAACTACCGCACATGCATCGGAAAGTTAATTCTCGATTCTCTAAAACACCTGCTTTCCATTTTTCCTTTTTTTATCATTTCACCCTTTTCTGAAAAGTAATCAGCAAATTGGCTAAATTAGCTAATTGACACTAATTCTTGACCTTCTCAACCATTTTCAAATTGCCACATTGCCAAATTTTCAAATTATCTCCTCCTTTTCTTCCCTCTGTCACGGTCTCTTGAAGGCGGTTGCGGGTTCTTTTGAACAAAGGCATAATCCAATTGTTTTTTAACAAGGTCGGCTCTTTTCACTTCTATATATACTTCATCTCCCAGTGCATATATTTGTCCCGAATTACGGCCCACATAGCGGTAATTGTCTTCGTCAAAATAATAACTGTCATCGCGTAAATCACGGCTCTTAATCATTCCCTCGCACTTGTTCTCAATTATCTCAACATAAATTCCCCACTCCGTTACCCCAGAAATAACACCCGCAAATATTTGCCCGATCTTATCTTCCATAAACTCCACCTGTTTGTATTTTACCGAAGCCCTCTCCGCCTCTGCTGCCATTCTCTCCATATCGCTGGAATGTTTGCAGAGCAATTCCAACTCGTCGGGGCTCGAATAGTTGAAGTGCTTCAACCGGGCTTCCAGTAAGCGATGTACCAATACATCCGGATAACGGCGTATAGGTGAGGTAAAGTGTGTGTAGTACTCAAATCCTAAGCCGTAGTGTCCAATATTTTTTGTGGTGTACACCGCCTTGGGCATGGAGCGAACAGCCAGTAACTCAATCATCCCTGCCTCTTTCTTCCCCTTTACATCAGCCAGCAATTTATTAATGGATTGCACCGTTCCCTGCTTGTTTTTCATATTCAGTTCGTAACCAAAGCGCGACACAAAGCCTGAAAGGTCATTCAGTTTTTCTTGCGAGGGCACATCGTGTACCCGGTATACGCAGTGGGTTTTTTCTTCCTTGTCTTTCTGCTTTCTTTTCTTTCCCTGCTGGTCTTCTCCTTCTTTTTTGCCAATGTATTCTGCCACCTTACGGTTGGCGAGCAGCATAAAGTCTTCTATCAGCTTGTGCGCATCCTGCTGTTTTTTAAAATACACTCCTGTGGGGTTTCCTTCTTCATCCAAGTTAAATTTTACCTCGGCCTTATCAAAAAAGATGGAACCTTTGTTGGTTCTTTCTGTTCTTAATTTTTTGGCCAGTTTATCGAGGTGCAGTATTTCCTGTTTAAATTCGCCTTCTTCCGTCTCAATAATTACCTGAACTTCTTCATACGTAAAACGCCTGTTGCTGTATATGACCGTTTTCCCAAACCATTGCTCCACAATGCGTGCATCTTCATCCAGCTCAAACACAGCGCTGAAACATAATTTTTCTTCCTGCGGCCTCAATGAACAAACAAAATTACTTAATACTTCGGGCAGCATGGGAATACAACGATCTACTAAGTAAACGGAAGTGGCGCGTTGCACGGCTTCTTTGTCAATTATTCCGTCTTCTTTCAGGTAGTGTGTAACATCTGCAATATGCACCCCAACCTCAATATTTCCGTTTTCCAGTTTACGGTACGAAAGGGCATCGTCAAAATCTTTGGCATCTGCCGGATCTATGGTAAAGGTGGTGATATTCCTGAAATCTCTTCTTCTGCTTACTTCTTCCTCTGTGATTTCGGTAGGGATTCTTTTTGCGGCATCTTCTACCTGTTTGGGAAATTCAGCCGGCAACCCATATTCCGCCATGATAGCATGGATCTCTGCCTGATGCTCGCCCGGAAAACCAAACACCTCCACAATTTCTGCCGTTGGGTTATTTTCCCCGGCTTTCCACTCTATGAGCTTTGCCAGCACCTTCTGTCCATTTTTCACTTCCAGGGTTTTATCCGGTGGAATAAAAAAGTCTACATGAATTTTATTATTGTCTGGTATTAAAAAACAAACTTTGGGCATTACCTGTACGGTACCTACGAAGTTTGTTCTGTTGCGCTTTATCACTTCTGCAACCTCTCCTTCCCGCTTGCCCCTGTTTTTGCGGGCAAATACATAAACTTTTACCAGATCTCCCTGCAGGGCATCTCTTGTTTTTCTTTCAGAAATATAAATTTCCTCATCGCTATCAATTAACTTTACAAATGCTGCGCCCGATGAAATAAAATCTATTACCCCGCTTACATACGTTTTTGTTTCTTTAATCAGGAATTTGCCCCTTTCGGGTTCAGTAACAAAGCCCTGTTGCACTAATTGTTCCAGCACTTCTATTATTGCGAGGCGCTCGGGATCGGTATTTACTTCAATGGCTGCACTTATTTGTTTATAGTTGAGTGGCCTAGCGGCATTGTTCTTCAATAAATCAAGAACTTCTTCAAAGAGGTATCGTTTAACGGGTTTTTTGTTTTTGGCCATTTAGTTTGTTCAAAAGATGTATAAATCTACAAAATATCTGCAGAGGCTTATGATTTTTGTTGATTCATTTGCTCCTGCTCTGCAATAGCCATTTCAACTGCTTTGGGAAAATAGCTGTACTCCAGCTCGTGTATTTTTTTGGCAAGTGTTTCAGGTGTTTCCCCCTCTTCCACTGTACATTTCACTTGTAAAATATGCCGGCCTTTGTCGTATTCTTCGTTTACATAGTGTACTGTTATTCCCGATTCCTTTTCTGCCGCCCCAAGCACTGCCCGGTGTACATGCATACCGTACATGCCTTTTCCGCCATATTTAGGTAAAAGCGCCGGATGTATGTTAATAATTCTTTCGGGAAAGGCCTGTATCAATGCTTCCGGTATTTTTAATAAAAATCCGGCTAATACCAAAAAGTCCACCTTTTCGGTTTTTAAAAAATCAATGATTTGCCCGGTGTACTGGTATAGAGCTGTTTTGGAAATAATCTGTACGTTTTTTTTATGGTGTTCGGCCCGTTGAATAACGCCGGCTGTTTCATTATTGGTGATAACGATTTTAATTTTTACCTGTGTGTTTCCCGAAAAATAGTTCATCAGGTTCTCTGCGTTGGTTCCTTCTCCTGATGCAAAAATGGCTATATTCGTCATGACACAAAGGTAAGGGAAAAATCCGGATCAGGAATTTATCCAGTAGCTCAGAAAAAAGCCCTCACCTGTGCCCCGCCAATGTTAATAATTGGGGTAGCCGGGGGTTTGCGGCCATCGTAGGTAATGCTTATTTGTATATTGTTACTCAGGTTGTGCTGGTAACTCAGGTTCCAGGTAATGTTTCTTCCGGGTCTTAGCGCATTCAGCATTTCAAAAGCAATGGCACTGTTTTCTGTATCATTGTAACGTATATCAATATAATCTGCCCGCAAATTAAAACTTCCTTTTGCTAATTGATTATACCTCCACTCTAACGCATAATCATGGTGTTCTGCCACCTGAAAACCTCCTTCAGCTATGTTTCTTTTTTGCATGTTTTTGTAGAGTACATTTATTCTGAAAGCTGTATTGGGTTGAAAACTTATTTTGGGTTCCCATTCAACATACTGCAGTTGATAATTGCGACTATTAAAGAATTGCGAAAGGTTTATTTTTTCTCCCAGGCTCGTTACCGCCATAAATGCCCAGGAACTGGTGATGTTCCATCTTAGCCGCAGCTCATGGGTTTGCAGGGTACGTGTTTCATATCCGTTCGTGAGCAATTGTTTGCCAATGTTATGCTGAAAGGTATAATCAAATCCTGCAACCGGAGAGTTTTGATTGAAAAAAACTGCCTGTCTGAAATTATAATTAGCACTTAGTAAAAGACTATCATTAAAGCGCATGATGAGTGGGTTGGCCCAAATGTCTCCGTCTCCAACAGACTTTTTATCTATTCTCATGGCTGTTTGAAAGGCAAAGCGCGAAACGGCATCGTTCAGCCACTTTGCCTCTTCTTTTCTAAATACAGCAGGACGTATAAAGATACTGGCACTTAGCTGATGGTTACCTGCTTTTATGTAATTTCCGGTTGGGGTGTATACTTTAATGAAGATGGCCTGATCGTTATATACTGCAATTTCAAATTCGTTGAGTTCTTTTATTCCGTTACCATTATAATCTTTCCAGGTATATTGCCCCTGCCCCGGAGCCACTTGTATAAACGAGTATTCGCGCCTTGGTTCCAGTCCAAAACCTGTTTCGTAAAAAAACGATGATTGAAGAAAGCCCCTGAAAAACCTTGGAGCGTATTCAATACGACTGAGTAAGGTATTATCGGGTTTGTTACTGGTGAGTGTGCTGTCGGTGATGTTTAATTTACGGTAAATAATACTTGTTCTCAGGCTATGGTTGCTAATAGTATTAAGCTCTGCTGTAAAGCCAACACTTCTGGCCTTCGCTTCTTCTTTTATTCGGTTATGCGCTGCTCTGGAATCGACACGTTCTCTGTAAAAAAGTTTAAAGCGGTTGCCTGTTGTATCGGTGTTAGAGAGGTTGGTTTCCCATTCCCAAAAACTGTAACTGCTCCTAAGCAACGAATCTTTATTGTGATAATAAAAATAATTATTTTCTTTTTCATCCAGATAGCCAAGTGTAACCTTTCGTATGCCTTGCGATGCCATTGATTTATGTCTGTAAAATTCCGTCTTTCTTTCCTGCAAACTACTGTTAAGGAAAGAGGCATTATAGAATGCCCGGCTTTGTTTCCAGGAAAAAGCATTGTTAACTCCGTTTTTGAATCCGCGGTACAGGCTTCCTTCATTAAAACCAGAAAGTTGATAGAGGGAGTTAAATATCCTGGGTTTTTCCAGACCCAAAGTAAGCTGATACAGGTGCTGATCTCCTTTAATGCTGTCCGAATTTCTGTTCCAGTCGCGGGTAAACTCTACACCACGAAAACGCTCCACCTGCGAAAAATTCCTCTGTACATATTCATAGGAAGTGCCATAATGAAGTTGCATGGGATTTGTCTGTGCAGAGGCTGAATCACTGCTTTTTCTATATACCGGTAATTTACTTTTTCCGGTATAGTTGAGCTTAAATCCTGTTCCATTATCATCCTGTGTGTTGTGAGGAGAAAAGGTGTTTAGGTCGTTTACAGTATACACTGCTTCGGCGTTTAATTGCTGGTTAGCCGAAAAAACATAAGATGCCCCAAGCGTGGCCATTTGCTTTTTTTTAGGAGTAACCAGTATTACTACCGGCTCGTAATTACCTCGTTTTACTCCAGCCAGCGGCTCTAACCAGGCGTATACCCTGCCGTTTGCAGCATTCTGAACCTGGCGGTAATTTCCCCTGCCCTCTCCTACATAACTGAATTTTACCCGATAAGCCGTATCAGGATGCAGCGCGTATTGGTATATTCGGAATGTTCCGCTGACCGCAACAGTATCTTTTCTCTTATAAAATACCTCAGTAGTATTATATTCCGCAATAAGGGCTCCATCTGTTACAGCAGCAGTAAGTGTATCACCTATAGCTACTAATTTTTGCTTTTGTTCTTTACTCAGGCCTTGCTGCAGGGTTTTGTTTTTATTGTCTTGTTCCGAATAAAAATTGAAATTGATTCCCAGCTTTCCGTTTTTATACTCTTCCGACAAAAAATAGAGTGAGCGGGCGTAATTTCTTTCGGCGTACTGAAATTCTACAACTATACGGCGGTCTTTGGTAATGAGTTGCCTGGCCGTAAAGCTAAGCTCTGCCGAATTGTAGTCTATGGTATAATCATTTTCCTGACCACGCTGCAAAAGCTTACCATCTATATAAACTTTTTCTGTTCCCGACAGTACAATAATAAAGAGTTCATTGTCTGCACCCCTTAAGCGGTAAGGCCCCTGGTTGTTTTCTATGCCCTGAATAACATTACGCGCAAACCTGCCGCGCGACACTGCTGCCGAGAAACAGGTAGTAAAAACCGGTTCCTTTTTCAAAGGGGCATCAGGTACATAGCTATTGTTGATCATGAGGCCCTGGGTTCTTTTATAAAAGTTCATGAAATAACCTGCTGGCCGGCTAATCTGAAAATCGCCTACAGTAAGTTTAGTATGATCATCATTCAGCTGAATATATACTTTATCAAATTCCTGCAACTGCTGGGTGTTACCATCGGGCTGCACCGGAATATTATTATCAGTAGCTGCTAATACCACATGTATATTATTGGTGAGTTTACCGGTGACCTGCAGGTTCATATTGGAATTCACCACCACATCCTGATTATTCCCGAATGAAATACCCCTGGAAACACTTCCGTTTTTGGTAAGTCCGTCGTTTTGGTAAAAGGAAGGAATTGCCTGATTGTTGCCATAGCTAATGGTATAGGGGTTGGAGGCTATACTCATGTCCCTTTGCAATTCCTTTGGATTCTTCCTGAATACTTCCCGCTCAAAATCAAAAGGAAAGCAGCGGTAAGTGATACGCAGGGAATCTGACTTTAACAGATTTCGCTTAAAAATCAGGGTTTTTCCGGGCAAATTCAATCTATAGCACAAAGTATCCGCAAGACTTCCGTTTGGGTATTGTACCAGTATGCTTTCCGGAACAATGGATAGCGTATCCAGCACGAGGGAATCGGAACTGAGCACACAGGTTTTTACATGCCGGTTACTGAATTGTGAATAAGTAGCCAGTGAGCATAAGCAAAAAATCAACAATATGTAGGCGGGCTTAAACACGCAATGTTTAACGGTTTTTAAAGATACAAAATTGCCTCAAAGCCAGATATTTTGTTAGCTTTGTGCATTTACCAGTTAAGCTATGCCACGCATCATTACCTACAATGTAAACGGTATCAGGGCCGCAATGGGAAAGGGCCTTACAGCATGGATAAAATCCAGTGCTCCGGATATACTCTGTGTTCAGGAAATAAAAGCCAATCCCGAGCAGGTTGGTGTATTGGAGTTTGAAGAATTAGGGTACCACCATTACTGGTATCCGGCTCAAAAAAAGGGCTATAGCGGTGTTGCCATTTTTAGCAAAATAAAACCTAACCATGTAGAGTATGGCTGTGGTATTAAAGCTTATGATGATGAGGGGCGTTTCCTGCGAGCCGATTATGGTGATGTTTCTGTTGTAAGTGTGTACCATCCCAGTGGTAGCAGCGGTGATGAGCGCCAGGCTTTTAAAATGAAATGGCTGACCGATTTTCAGGATTATGTTTCACAACTTCGCAAAAAAAGAAAAAAACTGGTATTGAGCGGTGATTATAATATTTGCCATAAGGCCATTGATATTCATAACCCTGTTTCCAATGCAAAAACCTCAGGTTTTTTACCTGAAGAAAGGGAATGGTTTGATGGCTTTGTGGATGATGGTTTTGTTGACAGTTTCCGACACTTCAATCAACAACCGCACCAATATAGCTGGTGGAGCTACAGGGCCAACTCAAGAGCCAAGAACTTAGGCTGGCGTATAGATTATAATATGGTTACCGAAAACCTGAAGTCTAATCTTAAACGCTCGGCCATACTGAGTGATGCCATGCACTCTGATCATTGTCCGGTATTACTGGATATTGATTTTTAACCCTGATGTTTTATTTTAGCGCCATGAAGCATTTTTTGAATTTAACGCTGCTGAGCTGCCTCTTCTTTTCTTTTTCGTGCAACACTGCCAAAGAAGAGCTGCCTCCTGCCGATTTAATTGCCAAAGAACAAATGGCTTCTCTGCTGGCTGACCTTGCCCTTACAGAAGCTACGCTTAACCTGAATGCGGACGAATCACCCCTGAAACAGAACGACTCTACCTTAATCTTCAACACCTATAAACAACATCGGGTTAGCCGGCAACAGTACGAAAGCAGCATGAGTTATTATTCCAAACACCCTAAGGAGTTTGGTGAAATTTACAGTCTCGTTATTGATACCTTGAACGCCTATAAACAAAAAATTCAACCAAAGCCCTGACCTTATTATTCCGGTTTTTTCTGTTTCAAAAAACCCATTTTTATTTCTTTTACTTCTCACCGAACCTTCCGCGTCTCTTACCTGAAGCTGCTTTTCAGTAGAGCTACGTTAATGTTATTTTTCCGTATTTAATTTTTCACAAGTACCATTCATAGCCTTCAATTGATTAAATTTGAAATAGTAATAAGCTGAAAACTCCTATATGCCTTTATTCAACGGACTCATTAACTCCAAACTTCCCTCGGTTGGTACTACTATTTTTTCTGTTATGAGCCGTTTGGCTATAGACAACCGGGCCATTAACCTTGCTCAGGGCTTTCCTGATTTTCCCTGTTCAGAAGAGTTGATACAGTTAGTGAATAAGTATATGCGTGGCGGGCACAACCAATATGCTCCTATGCAAGGGGTGTTGCCGCTGCGTGAACGTATTGCTGAAATGATTGAAGAGCTTTATGGTACAGCCTATCATCCGGAAACAGAAATAAATATAACGGCGGGTGCCACACAAGCCATTTATACTGCTATTTCTGCACTTGTGCGGGAAAGTGATGAGGTCATTATTTTTGAACCCGCTTATGATTGTTATGCTCCGGCAATAGAAATGGCCGGTGGCAAACCCATTTATTTTCAGCTTAAATTTCCTGAATATGCCATTGACTGGTCGGCGGTAAGAAAAGTAATTACACACCGCACCAGAATGATTATTATAAATTCTCCGCACAACCCCACTGGCACCGTTCTTAGCGCCAATGATATTAAAGAATTAGAAAAACTAACCAATAAAACCGATATTATAGTACTGAGCGATGAGGTATATGAACACATGTGCTTTGACGGGCAGCCCCACCAAAGTGTTGCGCGCAGTAAGCAATTGCGTGACCGCAGTTTCATGATTTCCTCTTTTGGTAAAACCGTACATACTACCGGCTGGAAAATAGCCTACATTGCAGGCCCATCCAACCTGATGGCCGAATTCAGAAAAGTGCATCAATACCTGGTGTTTTCCTGTAATACGCCTGTGCAACTGGCCCTGGCCGACTTTCTCAAAAACAAAGACAACTACCTCCACCTTAAAACCTTTTATCAGGATAAACGTGATAAATTCAGGAAATACTTGCAAAACAGTAGTTTCAGTTTTCTGCCCTGCTCAGGTACCTATTTTCAACTCTTAAAATATGAACCGATAAGTCGTGAAAAAGATGTTGAATTTGCTGTTCGTTTAACACAGGAATTTGGATTAGCTTCCATACCTTTGTCGGTGTTTTACCATAAGCCTGTAGATCATAAAGTGCTTCGTTTTTGCTTTGCAAAAAGAGACGAAACCCTGGAACAGGCGGCGGAAATACTGTGCAAATTAAGCCCCGAATATGCAAAAACTTAATGTAACTATTGTACAAAGCCCCTTACACTGGGAAAATCCAGAGGCCAACCTGGCCATGTTCACCGAAAAATTAAACTTATTGCAGGAACTAACAGACCTGATTGTTTTACCTGAAATGTTTACTACCGGCTTTGCGGTTGAGCGTGCTCATATTGCTGAAGAGCCGGAAGGACAGGGATTTCAGTGGCTAAGAAAAATGGCGGCTGAAAAAAAAGCAGTAATATGCGGCAGCCTGGCTGTAAAAGAAAAAGGGAAATTATATAATCGCCTCTACTGGGTGGAACCCAATGGCAAGTACAGCTATTACAACAAGAGGCATTTGTTTAGAATGGCCAGAGAAAATGAACATTTCAGCGCTGGCGATAAAAGAATAATTTGTGAATGGAAAGGCTGGAAAATTTGCCCTCTAATTTGTTATGACCTGCGTTTTCCGGTGTGGGCCCGCAATCAATGGAAAACTGCACATGAAGCCGAATACGACCTGCTGTTGTATGTAGCCAACTGGCCGGAAGCGCGCGGCTTTCCGTGGAAAAGCCTGCTCATTGCAAGGGCCATAGAAAACCAATGTTTTGTAGTTGGGGTAAACCGTATCGGGCCCGATGGCAACAACATCAATCATTCCGGAGACAGCATGATCCTTAACCCCAGGGGCGAACAACTCAGCAACATGCAAGCTCATGAAAACAGGGCTGAAACCCTGGAGCTGGATTATGAATACCTGGCCTCTTTCCGCAAGCAGTTTCCTGTTGGCATGGATGCCGATAAGTTTGAACTGATAACAAGAGCATTTACCAAAACATAAGTAACTTTTGGCAAATACCTCTTCCCTTTAATTAAAACATCTGGTGATATAGGAAAACTACTTATTGGGTATATGTTAATCAGCGTTTAATCTTCATTAACCGGGCTACATATTTCCCTATAATATCAAATTCCAGGTTTACTTTATCTCCAGGTTTTAGCCTGTGGAAAGTGGTGTGTTCATAAGTATATGGAATAATGCAAACGCTAAATGAAGACACATCGGAATGCACAACTGTAAGGCTTACACCGTTAATACAAATACTTCCTTTCTCCACGGTAACGTGCCCCCTGCTGCTGTCGTGCTCAAAAGTAAATAACCAGCTTCCGTTCAGGTTCCTTAGCTCGGTGCATACAGCCGTTTGGTCTACATGCCCCTGAACTATATGCCCGTCGAACCTGCTGTTCGCCAACATGCAGCGCTCCAGATTCACCACATCTCCTGCTTTCAGTGAAGCCAGGTTGGTTTTATCGAGGGTTTCTTTAATCGCAGTTACCTTATAGTTGTTTCCATTAATGGCCACTACTGTAAGGCATACACCGTTGTGTGCAAGGCTTTGGTCTATTTTAAGCTCCTGGGTAAAAGGGCATGAAAGGGTAAAGTGCAGGTTGGTATTCTCCGCTTCAATGTGTTCTATTATTCCGGTTGCTTCAATTATTCCTGTAAACATATCAGTTTAAATTACTTGTTTCAAAGGTATATTAATTACTGCGCGTATGCAATGGTTAGCACACTAACCCTTACACCGGCTACTTCCCTGAGCTGCCGGGCACAGGCTTCCAGCGTGGCTCCTGTTGTTACCACATCATCCACCAGCAACACATGCTTACCTTTTATCTTATCCGGATTATGGAGGCTGAAACTGTTTTCTACGTTTTTCCAACGCTGAAAGCGGCCTTTTCTGGTTTGAGTTCCGGTGTATCTTTCTCTATATAAAACTTCGGTTAAAACTGGTTTATTCCAATTTTCTGCTAATCCTCGCGCAATAAAATAACTTTGATTATAGCTTCGTTCACGCATTCTGTTTTTATGCAATGGTACTGGTATAATAAGATCAATATCCCGGAAACTCTTTGAATGCATTAATTCATTTCCCATTCTTCTTCCCAATACTTCTGCCACCTGCGGCCTGTTTTTGTATTTTAAGGTGTGCAGCAGCTTTTGTACCCTGGTTCCCTTATTAAACAGGTAATAACTGGTAGCCCCCTCAATCGGAACCCTGCCGTAAAACAATCTGGATACCGGGTTATCCTCCAGCAGGTGATAATTGCTTAAGGGCAAATCTGTCCAGCAAAATTCACATATTTCTTGTTCATGGTCAAATAAAACTTCAGCGCATACGGCACAAATATCAGGGTAAATTAATCCCAAGAAATCATAAAAAACCTTTTTCACCGTTATTAGAAAATATTAATCTTTATTTTTACATGATAATAGATGTTCTTTTTTGTGAAGCAAGGTGGGTTTACAGATATAGCCCTCATCTTAAAACCTTCACCTGATCCTAACAAAAAAGCCCTAAAGATAATTTCAAATAAACTTTAAATAGTTACTGATTTATTAACTTAATTTTTTTAGCAAAAACTCATCAATTGCCAATTCTTCCCGGAGAGATAATGTAATAATGTATTATTTTTGCCTTAACACAATACACCTATGGAAAACAGTTCGAACTTGTCGGATAAGAA